>Ga0131853_10001558_pt1 | contig 40973 bp, 35 predicted proteins | sample TergutLab28metaG_FD_92764 | JGI IMG/M metagenome (GOLD analysis project Ga0131853, IMG submission 92764) | Labiotermes labralis P1 segment gut microbial communities from Petit-Saut dam, French Guiana - Lab288 P1 (version 2) (version 2) | ecosystem: Host-associated > Arthropoda: Insects >...
CGACGTGATGCCGGCCGCCTTCCACAGAGCCTTGGCGCAGGCTGCCCCAGCGGCCGAGTTGACATGGTCCTTGCCCGAGAACATCGTGGGCTCGGTGCGCATCTCCGTGGCCTTGATCCAGGCGGCCTTCCCGTCGGAGGCCGAGGCGGCGTCGGCGTCGCCGATGATCACAGCGCACGCCCCGTCCGAGGAGGGGCAGGTCTCGTCGAACCGCACCGGATCCCACAGGACCGGGGAAGCCAGCACCTTCTCCATCGTGGCGTCGGCCTGCTGCAGGTGGGCGTACGGGTTCTTCGCGCCGTTGCGCCGGTCCTTCGCCGCCACCATCGCGCCGATGTGCGACGGGGCGCCGCTGCGCCGGATGTAGGAGCGGACGTGAGGCGCGAAGTAGCCGCCCGCCCCGGCCAGCACCGGCATGGCGAACGGCGGCCCGATCGACAGCGCCCACATCGCGTTCGACTCCGACTGCTTCTCGAACGCGATCGCCAGGACCCGCTTGTACCGGCCGGCCTCGACCATGCTGGCCGCGACGATCCCGGTCGAGCCGCCGACCGAGCCCGCCGTGTGGACCCGCAGCAGCGGCTTGCCCACCGCGCCCAGGGCGTCGGCCAGGTACAGCTCGGGCATCATCACGCCCTCGAACAGGTCGGGCGCCTTGCCGACCACGACCGCGTCGACGTCCTTGATCTCCAGGCCCGCGTCCTCCAGGGCCCGGTCCACGGCCTCGCGGCACAAGCCGGCCATGGACACGTCGTGCCGCTTCGAACGGTGCCGCGTCTGGCCGACTCCGATGACGGCCGCCTGCTGTCGCTTCACTGGGCCTCCATGACGCATACGAGGTTCTGCTGCAGGGCGGGACCGCTGGTCGCGTGGCCGAGCGCGCGCTGGGCCCGCCCGGACATGACCTCCCGGGCCGCCATGCCGATTCGGGCCAGGCCCGCCGCGAACATCGGGTTGCCGCACAGGGCCCCGCCCGACGGGTTGACCGTGGTGCCGTCCTTCAGCCCCAGCGCTGTCCGCAGCAGGATTTCCTGGTGGGTGAAGGGCGCGTGCAGTTCGGCGACGTCAACGCCCCCGGCCCCGGCGGCGAGGCCCGCCCCGGTCGCCGACGGGACGGTGGTCAGGTCCCGCGAGCCCAGGTTCCCGGAGTCCGTGCGGTGCTCGAAGCCGGTGATCAGGGCCGGGTTCCGGGTGATCTCCCGGGCCCGCTCGGCGCTGGCCAGGATCACCACGGCGGCGCCGTCTCCGACGGGTGCGCAGTCGTGGGCGCGCAGCGGATCGGAGACGTACGGCCGGGCCAGGAGGTCGCTTGCCGTCACGTCTCCGCTGACCTGGGCCTCGGGGTTGGACTTGGCGGCGGCGCGGCTGCGCACGGCGATCTCGGCCATCTCCTTCTCGCTCCAGGCCCCGGACTCGATCCCGAGCCGGGCCTGCAGGGCGGCGATGGACACCGAGTCCGGCCACAGCGGGGCGTTGAGGTACGGGTCAAGCTGGAGGGCCAGGGTCCGCCGCAGGTTGCCCGCGGACGATTTGCCGAAGCCGTAGACCAGCGCGGTGTCGACCTGCCCGGTGAGGATCTTGATCCAGGCCTCGTACAGCGCCCAGGCGCCGTCCATCTCGACGTGAGACTCCATGACCGGGGGGAACGCCCCGATGGTGTCCACCGCCGCGACGAAGGAGAACGCCCGCCCGGCCAGGTAGTCCGACGAGCCGGAGCAGAAGAAGCCGATGTCGTTCTTGGTCAGGCCGGTGCTCTCGTACACCTCTTTGAAGAGAGGCACCAGCATCTCCACGCCGTTGGTGGTGGCGTTGTCGTTGTGCCGCAGGCAGGGCGCCTGGGCGAAGGCCACGATGGCGACGTCGCTCATGATCAGTGGTCCCTCCTCACAGGTGATGGGAGTAGGACTCGTACGGGGCGTCCGCCTCGCCGGTCGGCTCGAAATGACTGACGTTCTCCATCGTCACGCCCCATTCCTCCCGGGGTTTCCAGGCGGCTCGCACCCGCATCCCCATGTGGACCTCGTCGGCGTCGCAGCCCAGGACGAGGTGCTGGAACGCGATGTCGGCCCCGTCGATCAGCACCGACGCGGCCACGTAGGGCGGCTTGACCTTCTGCCCGGCGAACGGCACGTTCACCACGCAGAAGGTGGTCACGATCCCGGTGTCCGGCAGTTCCACGTCCTCGTCGGTCGGAACGCCGCAGGTGGGGCAGGCGCCGCGGGGCGGGATATACACCTTGCGGCAGGACGGGCAGCGCTGGCCGACCATCCTTCCCTCGCCCAGGCCCCGCAGGTGCGAGGTCTCGGTCGGAGACGCGAAGTGCTGGTAGCCCAGCGCCACGGGCGTGGTGATCATGGTGACTTCGCCGGCGTCCCCGGCACCGTCGGCCGCGGCGGGCCGCCCGGCCGCCGGGGGTTCGCCGGCCGCGGCCTCGAAGCACTCGATGTCCCGGATATGGCCGGAGGGCTCGGCCGCCCAGCGGGGCCGGACGCGCAGGCCGGTCCGCAGCGCCGGCCGCTCGATGTCCACCGCGTGCAGAAAGGCCGTGTCCGCTCCGTCGAGCCGGATCAGGGCCCAGCCGAACGGCTTGTCCAGCGGCTGCCCCTCGAGCGGCTCCGAGGCCCACGTCCAGCTGATGACCGTCCCTTCCGGGCCGACCTCGGTCAGTTCGCCCGCGGGCTCGGCGGTGACCGGGTCGTACTCAAACGGCGGGGCGTGAACCCGCCCGTCCGACCCGCGGGCCGCCAGGATGCGGCGGCTCTTCAGGGCCGTCATGAACTGGCTCAGCGTCGGCCCGAGCGACCGGGTGTAGTCGAAGCTGATGTTCAGGGGTGCGCTCAGCGCTCCCGTAGACTCCGCGGACTTCATGAAGCTAAGTGAAACATGTTCTTATTTGTGGCCGCAACCCGGCACTGTATTACCAGGGGAGGCCTTGTCGTTCCGTAGAACGTGTTCTAGATTTATCTCGTGGAAGCCATCGGACTGTGGACTATCGCTCAGAACTCGCCGGACGCGCTGGCCGTCGTTGACCCCGACGGCGCCGAGGTGGCCTACGGCCCGTTCGCCGCCAGCGCGGACCGCTACGCCAAGGGCCTGCAGGCGCTCGGGCTGCACGCGGGCGACTGCGTGGCCATGATGCTGCCCAACAGCGCCGACGCGCTCGCCCTGTTCTTCGCGGCGCTGGAGACCGGCCTGTATATCGTGCCGGTGAACTGGCACCTGGCCGCGGCGGAAGTCGCCTACATCCTCTCCGACAGCGGCTCCGAGGCCTTCATCGCCCACGAGCGGTTCGCGGCGGTCGCCGCCGACGCCGCCGACCTGGCCTCGATCCGGACCGAGGCCCGCTTCGGCGTCGGCGAGGTGCCCGGCTTCGCGCCGCTGGCCGAACTGGGCGCGGGCGAGCCCGAGGGGCCGCCCGCCGATCTCACGTCGGGCGCTCCGATGGTCTACACGTCCGGGACCTCCGGCCGCCCCAAGGGCGTGCGCCGCCCGCTCACCGGCACCGACCCGTACCAGGTGCCGATCGCGTCGTCCGGTTTCTTCTCCGTCTTCGGGATCAAGCCGTTCGACGGCCACGTTCACATCTGCTGCTCGCCGCTGTACCACACCGCGGTGCTGAACTTCTCCACCATCTCCCTGCAGCTCGGCCACCCCGTGGTGCTGATGGACAAGTTCGACGCGACCGAAATGCTCCGGCTGATCAGCACCTACCGCTGCACGCACAGCCACATGGTGCCGACCCAGTTCAAGCGCCTGCTGGCCCTGCCCGACGACGTGAAGGCGAAGTACGACGTCTCCTCGCTGCGCAACATGATCCACGGCGCGGCACCGTGCCCGCACGAGGTCAAGCGGGCGATGCTGGACTGGTGGGGCCCGGTCGTGACCGAGTACTACGCGGCTTCCGAGGGCGGCGGCACGGTGATCCCCGGCGACGAGTGGCTGCGCAAGCCCGGTTCGGTGGGCAGGCCGTGGCCGTACTCCGAGATCAAGATCCTCGACGACGAGAAGAAGGAACTCCCGGCCGGGGAGCCCGGGCTCGTCTACATGAAGATGGGCACCTCCAAGTTCTCGTACTACAAAGACGAGAAGAAGACCGAGGAGGCCCAGGCCGACGGGAACCTCTTCACCGTCGGGGACATCGGCTACCTCGACGACGAGGGGTACCTTTACCTGCACGACCGCAAGAGCGACATGATCATCTCCGGCGGCGTGAACATCTACCCGGCCGAGGTCGAATCGGCGCTGACCGTCCACCCGTCGGTGGCCGACGCCGCCGTCTTCGGCATCCCGCACGATGAGTGGGGCGAGGAAGTCAAGGCCGTCATCGAGCCCGCGGCCGGGGTAGCGCCCGGTCCGGAGCTGACGGCCGAACTGCTGGAGCACCTGTCTGGCCGGGTCGCGAAGTTCAAGCTGCCCAGGACCGTCGACTACGTCGACCAGCTGCCCCGCCAGGACAACGGCAAGCTCTACAAGCGCAAGCTCCGGGACCCCTACTGGGCCGACCGCGACCGCGCCATCTAAGGGCCCCTCGCGCCAGTGTGAGGCATGATACATCGGGGTACCGCTTAATCAGGCACGGGGGGTGGCTGAGGAGGTGGTGCTGCGGTGGAAGCAACGGCTCGGATGGGACGGGTGCGACCCGCGGAGACCGCCAGGTGGCGGTTTCCCCGGCGTACGCTGCACGCGGTTGACATAGAGAATCTCGCGGGAATGCCGATCCCGTCCCGGAGACAGGTGAGCAGGGTCCAGGCGGTGTACCTTGACCGGCTCGTGCTCGGCGCGGACGACCAGGTCGTGATGGCCGCGAGCCACCGGGGCCTGCTGAACGCGGCGCTGGCCTGGCCCCACGCCCGGTACCAGGCGAGATCCGGGCCGAACGGCGCGGACCTGGCCCTGATCGACGTGCTGCTGCACGAGGACATCCCGGCGCGGTTCACCCACGTGGTGATCGGATCGGGCGACGGCCTGTTCGCCCGGGCGGCGCTGGTCCTCGCGGCCGGCGGGGTCCGGGTGACGGTGGCCAGCCGGTCCGACAGCCTGTCGCACCTCCTGCGCCGGGCCGCCGCCGACGTCGTCTATCTGGACAAGCCTCGCGTATCGATGGCGGCATAAGCGACCAGTACGTAACGAACCTGACAGTCGATTTTTGCTGTGACGTCGCGAGCGTTCACTTGGGGAGGCCGCGAACATAGTAATTTGAAGCGGTGCATGAGAAGACCGCCTCGGTAGCCGACTACTTTAGCGCGGTCTACCAGTGCGAAGAACTTGGTGACATCCGCATTTTTCCGTCATCCGGGGAAATGTGCCGGGCCTTCGCGGCACGGGCGCTGACCGTCGGCTCGGATATCCATTTCCGGGACGGCGAGTTCGCGCCGGGGACGCGCCGCGGCTTCTGGCTGCTCGCGCACGAGGTGGCGCACGTCGTGCAGCAGCGGCGCGGGCCCGTGACCTCAGGTGCCGTGCGGGACGGGACCGCGGTCGGGCCGCATGACGCTCCCGAGGAGGCCGAGGCCTGCGCCGCCGCCGACGCCGCCCTGGCCGGGCGCGTCTTCGCGTTCGCCGGTCCCGCGGTCCCGGCCGCCGGGACCGCGGGACCCGTGGTCCAGCGGTACATGGCCTGGGAGCACCTGATACTCGGCACCGCCGGGCAGGACGACGCCCGGGACATCGTCCGGGAGGCCAACGGCACCGCGGGAGGCAGCCCGCTGGCCGGCTATTGCCGGCTCATGACCACCCTCGGCCTTGACCCCGAGAACGCGGATCCGGTGCGGGCGTCGGCAGGCGGCGTGCCCGCGGTGCGGCTTCCCGGCAGCGGCCTGGTAGTGACCCTCGGAGAGATCAGCATCCTGCCGGACTACCTGTCCCGCCCCGAGGACATCGAGCGGGCACCGAAGAAGTTCGTGCTCCCGCTGGTCCAGTCGACCCGGGCCTGGAACATTCGCGAGATGGGCAGCGTCGCCGGCGGCGGGGCCGACGGCAAGCGCGGGCCGAAGCACCCGAAGCTCCAGTCCACGATGGCCTACCCGAGCCTGGGCGGCATGGCGGAGATCGGGGAGGCCCTCCAGGTCACGCGGCTCGGCCGCCGCTGCGGGTTCCCGGCCTGGGAGCGCTACCAGTCCGTGGTCTCGCGGAACGCCTGCCACTTCGCGCCGTTCTCCTGGTACCGCTGGCAGGACTATCACCTCAAGGCGCGTGACCTCGCGCGTCAGGCTCACGACGCCAAGGACCCGGCCGAACGTGACGTCCTGACCACGCGGGCCTGGATCAGCGCCGGGTACGCGGACCACTTCCTGCAGGACTCGTTCGCCGCCGGGCACCTGATCAACAAGACGCTGGTCATGCAGTGGTACGCGGACCTGCTGATCCGGTCGCGGCTCCCGGTGCCGGAGCGCCGTCACCTCGCCGCGGTCACCCACACGGCCCAGCCCGGCCTGCACGGCCCCGGTTACTACCGCCCGGTGGCCGACGAGCGGGACCCGGACCGGCTGGTCCCGTCGCCCACTCCGGGCGCGCCCGCGGTGGCGGACCCGCAGGCGACCGTGGAGGCGGCGACCCTGGAGGGGCGGGTGGCCGCGAGCGGAGTCGTCGGCCACGACCTGACCGAACGGATCTCCGCTTACTCCTCCTACCTGAAGCTCCTGCGCAGCAGCGTGGTCCAGTCCGTGTCCGGCACGATCCACGACTACCTGAACGAGAAGTCTCTGATCGTGGCGGCGGGTGCGGACGGAGAGCGGTTCCGCATGTACGGCGACTGGTCGATGCTCCAGGGAGAGGACTCCGCGGGGCGGGCCGGCGCGGCCGGGGAACTGTCCCGGCAGGCGGTGGCCGACATCCTCGCCGACGGCGAGACGCCGGTCTCCAGCCGGAAGATCTTCGAGATGTTCCCCGACCACGTCGAGCATGACGGGACGCTCGTGCCGCTGGAGCAGTGGCACGATGCCCGGCTGCGGGACTGGTGCCACGCGGACTTCTTCACCGGCCGTTCGGCCCGCGTGCTGCGAGCGGCGACCACCATCGCCTTCCGTCACCTGGGCGTCCCCTCCGCCGACAGCTGAGGCAGTGCCTGCGGCGGGGCCTCGCGCGCGCTTTCAGCGGCGCCCGGCCAGGGGCCGGGCGCGCTGGGTGTTCGAGAGGCCGATGACCCCGATGATCCGGGAAGCCAGGGACGCCGGGACGTAGACCGGCGTGGAGTTGGCGTAGTACCGGGCGCCGCTGGGGGAGGTGTACGTGCTGAGCGTGGTGTGGAAGGCCTTGCCCACCCGCGAACTCGGTCCGGTGGCCCGGACGAGGGTCGGGGAACTGCCCGGGCCGGCGGCCAGGCCCTGGCCGCGCAGGTAGGTCTCGACGGCCTTCGCCGTCGCGGCCGCGTCCCGGGGAACGAGGGACACCTCGATGGTCATGCTGTCGCTGTCGTAGCGGCCGGTGACCTTGCCGGGCGCCGGGCCCGTGCTCCCGGGGAGCGCGGAGTAGGCCGCCGCCCCGGGGCCCGCCGGACCGCCCGCGGCGGCCGAAGCGGCGGCCGGGGCCGCGAAGGCCGGGCCGGCGAGAGCGGCGGCGACGATCAGCGTGCGGTATGAGACTCGCATTCCACAGTCCTCCTCCGGCGTGGCATCTCCGCGCCGTTAGTTACTTTAAGTGATCACAATGTCGCGCGGGGCCGGGTTTCGTGGTCCCGGCCCCGCGCGAGAGCCCGCTGCCCGGGCTTACTTCTGGATGATGGCGGCGAACCGGGGCGTGCCGATGCCGGTGGCCTCGTCGTAACCCGCGGTCGTCGGGAAGATCCCGTTGTGGCTGGCCATCACCACGCCGGCCCGGCCGGACGGGCCGGGCTTGGCGATGTCGTGGAAGTACGTGCCGCGCTTCGAGCGCAGCCAGCCGTACAGGACCGGACCGATGTCCCCGGCCCGCTTGCCCTTGTAGCTGTCACGGTCGGTGATCAGCGCGGCCCAGAGCGGTGCCGCGAGGCTGGTGCCCCCGATACCCATCCAGCCGCCGCCGCTCCCGAGCGCCGGGCACTCGCTGTTGGCCATGCCGGCGCCGCCCGTGCAGTAGGTGGCGTAGGGCGTGTACTCGTCGGCATCCGCGGAGATGTCCGGAACCTGGCGGCACGGCGCGGAGGAACTTCCCGCCAGCGAGCAGTTCGACGTGCCGTACCTGGTGTAGCGGTTCGCCACGCCGGGGCCCTTCTGCCACGACGGGGCACCCCAGAAACGGCTGGACCCCCCGCCGCCGGCACCGGTCTCGTAGGTGCCGGAGCCGCACCAGTAGGCACCGCCGAGGTTGTCGTTGTCCGCCGCCTTGCCCTGGCGGCTGCACAGGTTGGAAGGATTCCAGACCGTCTCGGTTCCCGCGCGCGGGTGGGCGGGACGGGGCCGGGTGCCCGGGTTGAAGGTCTCGAACGAGGTGCCTCCGGTGCTGATCACCCAGGGCTGGGAGCCCGGGTCGTCGATCGCGGGGGCCGTCTTGCCGCTGCCGCGGATGCAGTCCAGGGCGCCGCTGTCGCCGGCGGCGGAGAACACGCTCTGCCCCTGCGCCGCCATCTGCTTGAAGACGGTGCTCTCCGACTGGGCGTACGCCTGGCCGGCATCGGACTCGCACAGGCCCCAGCTGGTGCTGACGGTCGCCGTGGTGTCGTCCCTGGCGATCTTGGCGTACTCGTCGAGCGAGCCCTGGCCGGTGCTGTCGTTGGGCGCGTTGTAGACGTACAGGTGCGCCTTCGGCGCGACCGCCATCTCCTGGTCGATGTCGGAGTTCGCCTCGATGTCGCCGCTGTCGTCGGTGGGGCCGCTGTCCACGTTCACGTTGGTGATGTCCGGCCGGTAGGACTTGCCGTAGAAGCGGGCGGCCCAGGCGCGCGAGTCCGATGACTTGTAGCCGGACAGCTCGAAGATGGCGGCCGCCCGGCCGGCGCCCCGGGTCTTCGCGCCGGCCTTCGGCGCGCCGTAGAGCGAGTTGGTCTGCGACGGGGTCAGGCCGCTGCAGTGCGGTCCGCCGCCGTAGCCCGCGCCGATGCTCCTACCGGACTTGACCTGCCCGAACAGGGACTGCCTGGTGGGGTACTTGGTCTCGCAGCCGGACTTGCGCGCCGCGGCCGGGGCCTGCGCGGTCAGCGGGTGCTGGCGGATGGTGTCGGTGAGGCCGACGACGCCGATGACCATCGACCGCAGCGACGCGGGGATCTGCACCGGCGCCGAGTTGGCGAAATACCGCGTGCCGCGGGCGCTGGAGTACATGCTGAGCCTGGTCTGGAAGGCTTCGCTCACCTGAGTGCTGGAGCCGGAGGCCCGCAGGAGGAACGGCGAGCCGGTGCCCGAGACCGAGAGCCCCTGGCCGCGCAGGTACCGGGTGACGGTGCTGGTCGTCGCGGACGACGGCGCGTAGCGCTGATAGAACTGGCCCTGGCCCAGGAACCGGTGGTACTCGCCGCTGCCGGGTGTGTAGAGGGCCCGGAGTTCGCGGTTCATGGCGCCCTGGTCGCGGGGCACGAGCGCGATCTCCACCGACATGCGGTCCGAGGTGTAGTTACCCGTCGCCCTGTCGGTGGTCTGGCTCAGACTGTTGCCGAGCGCGGTGAACCGCTGAGGCCCCGGCCGGGTGCCGGCGGACGCCGGCGTCGCGCCGATCCCCCCGCCGAGCGCGATGGCCGCGAGGCCCAGCGCCGCGGCACGGCCGGCTCTCAACTTTCGCATTCCAACCCCCCTGGGCAGCACTACTGGTCACCGGTGCTATTCACGCCAATAACTCTCTGTAAACATGTGGGGACTTGTTGGATACGGTTCGTGTTCGCCGCTGTCACAGAGCCCGCGGGAGCCAGCGGACGGTGATGAGGTTGTGCGGGGTGAGGATGACGGAGGTCCCCGGAGCCGGCGGGGCGGGGCTGGGAGGGGGCCCGGCAAACGGAGTGATCGTGAACTCGGGAGTGAGGGCGCGGTAGTCCCGGAACCACACGCGGATCTGCTCCGCGACCGCTTCGGCGAGGCCGGCGCCGCCCGGGCCGTGGCCGACCACCTGGAGTTCCGCCGGATCGTCTCCGGCGGCGGTTTCAGTGCCGGAGGGCCCGGATGACAGGTAGGCCAGGCTGTCCCCGGCCACCGCCGCCATCGTGCCCCAGCGGAACATCGGGGCCGCGATTCCCGAGTCGGCCGCGTCGCGGGACACCCTCATGCCGTACAGGCCGCCGGGCAGCGAGCAGGTCAGCCACAGGTACATCGCCTCGGTCGCCGCCGCGCTGTCGTAGCCGACGCCGGTCCGGACCGTGACGCCCGCGGTATCCAGCACGCCGGCCAGCCGGGCAGGGTCGGCGTCCTGGTCCTGCTGGACCTCCAGGCTGACGCTCGCCGACGAGGTCAGCGCGATGGCCCGCCGCGGGTCGCTGGCGACGCTGTCGCGCAGGGGCATGAAACCGCACATCACGCTGGACCGGCTGCGCAGTATCACGCGGTCGGCCGGGGTCTCGCCCTCGCCCGCGCCCTCGCGTGCCAGGGCGACCGACCGGGTGACGCCGCCGCGCAGGCGCAGCGGGGCGACGATCAGTCCGTCGCGGGCCAGCTGGTCCGTCCACGCGGGCGGCAGGTCCCAGATGCCGACGGTCGCGATGATCCGGTCGAACACCGCGAAACCGGGTGCGCCAAACGCCCCGTCGCCCTTGAGCACGGTCACGTTCTCCGCGCCCGCGACGGCCAGGGCCGCGGTGGCCCCGGCCACGATGTCGTCGTCCACGTCCACCGTGACGACCTGCCCCCCGGGCCAGGTCAGGCGGGACAGGAGGGCGGCGTTGTACCCGGTGCCCGCGCCGATTTCCAGGATCTGCATTCCGGGCCGGACGTCTAGCTGTTCCAGCATCAGCCCGACGATCGACGGCTGGGACGCCGCGCTGATCGGCACCCCGTCGGAGTCGTGCTTGGTCGCCGTGACGTCGTTGGCGTAGCACTGCCGCAGCGGCACTCCGGGCAGGAACACGTGCCGGGGCACAGCCCGCATCGCGGCCTCGACCCGGGGTGTCCGCACCATGCCCGCGTCCAGCAACTGGCCGACGAGCGTGTGCCTGAGCTTTTCCGCCTGGGTGCTCACAAACAGGTGGATACCCGCGTTCACCTGGACCCGACCGTCGAGCCGGTGACTATCCAGTCACGGGTATTTCAGCCGCGGCCCCGTAAGCCTCAGCCCGCGAGCGGTCGCGGTTTCTGCGATCGCTCGCACCGGGGGGTCCGGGGGGTCGTCCCCCCCGGATAGACACTGGCAGTTGGACCGCCCGATAAGATCGCCGGTTTTGCGATCGGGCGGTCTAACTGTTCCGTGCTACGAAGCGGCGGTGCGCCTCGGCCAGCCGCAGGTACGCGCGCGCGGCGATCTCGGCCCGCCGCGCGGCGTACTCATACGGCGAGACCTCGAGCCGGGTGAGCTTCACCTGGACGGCGGCCAGCTCCGACTCATACTCGTCTTCGATTCCGAGTGCGTCATCGACGTACTCGCTGTCTGCTTTGCGTATGGCTGGTGTCCAGCCTTGTTCACGTTCGTCTCTCATTGGATGCCCCGCCGGATAGTTAACCCGATCGGGTTCGGTGGGCGGGCGCGGTCCGGACGTACCGTCCGTCACAAGACTGGTCAGGGTTAACGAGGCGTTACAGCACACCACCCAGGACAATGTGATCTGTATCACATTAAACGTTTCAGGCGTCGTACTCGCTCATCAGGCGGCGCCCGACGATCATCTTCTGGATCTCGGCCGTGCCCTCCCCGATCAGCAGCATGGGCGCGTCCCGGTACAGCCGCTCGATCTCGTACTCCGTGGAGTACCCGTAGCCGCCGTGAATTCGCAGGCTGTCCTCCACGACCTCCTTGCAGTACTCGGCGGCCAGGTACTTCGCCATGCCGGCCTCCACGTCGGACTGCCCGCCGGCCTCCTTGCGCCGGGCCGCCATCACCATCATCTGGTGGGCGGAGGTCACCTTGGTGGCCATCTCGGCCAGCTTGAATCCGATCGCCTGGTGGTCGCCGATCTTCTTCCCGAACGTCTCCCGCTGCCGGGCGTAGCGGACGCCCAGTTCGAACGCGCGCAGCGCCACTCCGCAGCCCCGGGCCGCGACGTTGACCCGGCCCAGTTCGATGCCGTCCATGAGCTGGTAGAACCCGCGGCCCGGCTTCTCGCCCAGCACCGCCGACGCGGGGACGCGGCAATCGTCGAGAAGCAGTTCGGTGGTGTCGACGCCGTGATAGCCCATCTTGTGGATCTTGCCGGGGATGGTCAGCCCGGGCCGGGTCTCGCCGGTGCCCGGATCCTTCTCGACCAGGAACGCGGTGAGGTTCTTGTGCGGCTGCTTCGCGCCCTCGTCGGTCTTCACCAGCAGCAGTACCACGTTGGACGTCCCGCCGTTGGTCAGCCACATCTTCTGGCCGTTCAGCACGTAGTCGCCGCCGTCGCGGCGGGCCGTGGTGCGGATCGCGGCCACGTCCGAGCCCAGCCCCGGCTCCGACATCGAGAAGGCGCTGCGGGCCTCGCCGGTGGCCATCCTGGGCAGGAAGTAGTCCTTCTGCTCCTGCGTCCCGTGGGCCGAGATCAGGTACGCCACCATGAAGTGCGTGTTGATGATGCCGGACAGGCTCATCCAGCCCCGGGACAGTTCCTCGACCACGAGGGCGTAGGTGAGCAGGCCCTCGCCGAGCCCTCCGTACTGCTCGGGAATGGTCAGGCCGAACACCCCGAGGTCCTTCAGCCGGGCCACGATCTCGTGCGGGTACTCATCGGCGTGGTCGAGGTCGTTGGCCACGCCGATGACCTCGGCGTCGACGAAGTGGCGGACCGTGGCCAGGATGTCCCGCTGGAACTCGGTGAGCCCGTCGGTATCGGTGAGGCGGCGCATGTCTTACTGCTCTCCTAGGATCTCGGACAGGACGGCGTCGGTGTCGGCGCCGAGTTCCGGCGCGGGTCGCACGTCCGGGGTCCCGGCCTGGGCCAGGGGGATTCCGGTCGCGAGCATCTGGCCGATGCCCGGCTGGTCGATCAGGCGGACCAGCGGGTTCTCGGTCAGGGCGGGATCGGCGGCCACCTCGGCGAACGTCCGGTACCGCTCCCACAGCACCGACGTTCCCTCGAACGCGGCCGCGATGTCGCGATGAGTCCGGGAGGCGAACCAGGGGGCCAGCAGGGCCGCGATCGTCTCGCGGTGGGCGTACCGGTCGCCGTCGGCGCTGAAATCCGCTCCGAACGCCTTCGACAGCTCGGAGAAGGTCTCGGTCAGCCCGGTGACCTTGGCGAGATCCCGGAAATGACGGGCCGTGAGGACGCAGACCATGACCCGGTCACCATCATCCGTTCGGAAATCCCGGGCGAACCCCCCGTACAGGTGGTTGCCGATCCGGGGGCGTCCCGCCCCCAGGCCCGCCTCGGCCAGGAAGCCGAGATGGCCGGTCACCGCGAGGGCCACGTCGGCCAGCGGCAGGGTGATCGCCCGGCCCCGGCCGGTGCGGCGGCGGTGCCGTTCGGCCGCGAGGACGCCGGTCGCCGCGTACAGCCCGCAGGCGACGTCCCAGGCCGGCAGCACGTGATTGACCGGGCCGTCGAGGTTCTCCGGGCCGGTGGCGAGGGGGAAGCCGTATCCGGCGTTGACGGTGTAGTCGACCGCGGGCCCGCCGTCGTGCCGGCCGGTGATCAGCAGGTGGATGAGGTCGGGCCGGTTCTGGCTCAGGGTCTCATGGGACAGCCAGGGGAAGGCGGCGTTGGTCAGGACGATGCCGCCTTCGGCGCCCGACTCCTCGACCAGCCTCCGGACCGTTTCCTGGCCCTCGGGCGAGCGGAAGTCGAGGGTGACCGAGCGCTTGCCCTTGTTCAGGCTGGTCCAGTAGAGGCTTCCCCCGTTCGGGGCCAGCGGCCATCGGGCGGTGTCCGCGGCCCCGCCCAGGGGGTCGATCCGGATGACCTCGGCACCGAGCTGAGCCAGCGTCATGCCGCCGAGCGGGGCGGCGACGAAACTGGACACCTCGATGACCTTCAGGCCCGCCAGCGGCGCCTCGCTCTCATGGTGATTCATATACATGATTTTTATCGTGCGGCGGGGGAGAGCGCTGTGGCGGGTGTCACCTCCCGGCCCGGGCGACGTCAGCGCAGCGGGTCGAACGCGGCCAGGTCCTCGCCGGGTCCGAGCAGGGGATCGGTGCCCAGCGCCACCCGGGCGGCGACCGCGCCGGCTCTCGGCCCCATGGTCAGCCCGGACGCGCCCAGGCCGGTCGCGATGACCAGGCCGTCGGCGCCGGGCACCGGCCCCAGCAGCGGCCTGATGTCCGGGCCCATCGGGCGGAAGCCGATCCGCGTCTCGGCGACCTCCGCCCCGGCCAGCCCGGGGGCCACGCCGAGCGCCTCCGACAGCACCTCGGCCAGCCCGCCCGCCGTCATCCGGTAGTCGAATCCCGATCCGGCCTCCCGGGTGGCTCCGGCCACGATCCGCCCGCCGTCGAAGGCGAGCATGTAGTGGCCGGTGCTGGTGGGCAGGATGACCGGCCAGCGGCTGGTGTCCGTGCCGGGCAGCGAGAAGCGCATGATCTGCCCGCGCTGGGGCTCGGTCCGCACAGTCGCGGCCCCGGCGACGAATCCGCCGGTCCACGCGCCGGCCGCGGCGACGACCGTATCGCCCTCGATGACCTCGCCGCCGACCTCGGCGCCCCTGACCCTGCCGTCGCGCATCAGGAGGCGGGCTGTCCCCGGCAGCTCGGCCGCGCCGGCCTTGACCGCCGCCCGCCTGAGCGCGGCCGCCATCAGCCGGCCGTCGACGCGGGCCGCGCCGGTGATGTGGACCGCCGCTTTGTCTTCGCGCAGGGGCGGGAAGAGTTCCTGGGCCGACAGGCCGCTCAGGATCTTCACGTCGCCGATCTCCGGCGTGTCCACGCTCTGCTTGACCGCGCGCTTGAACACGCGGCCGGCCTCGGTCTCGTCGTCGCACAGGTAGAGCGCGCCGGCCTTCCGGTAGCCGGTCTCGGTCTCGCCGGCGTCGGCCAGCCGCCCGACCAGGAGCGGGTACTCTCGCGCCGCCGCGGCGGCGAAGCTGTGCCAGGCCGGGTCTTCTACCCGGGACAGCCACGGGCTGACGATCCCGGCGCCCGCCGCGGTCGCCCGGCCGTCCAGCCCGGCGTCGACGAGGATGGCCTCGGCGCCGAGCGTCGCCGCCTCCAGGGCGCACGCGGCGCCCGTGATTCCCGAGCCAACGATGATCATCCGCACCGTTCCATAGTGACAGCAGCCGGCTTCCCGCTGATTCGCGGCATATGGGGCAGGAACCGAGCTGACCAGGCCGGTCGCCGGCGAGGCCGGGCGGTCACCAGGACCGGATGGGGGCGAATATCCCCTTTAAGGGCTATCGTGCCAGGACATTACCTAGGTAAAATGCCGGCTCGGTGCCCGATGCGTATAAGCGCATATCTAGCGTGCGGATCTGGGTTTTCCGGCATACAGTCCAGCAAGTGGTGGTCCAGTGACGCGGCGCAATGTGTCGGCCCTCGTCGTCGACGATGAGGCTCCGGCGCGGAACGAGCTGTGCTTTCAGCTCCGGACCGCGCTCGGCGTGTCTCACGTGGACACGGCGCGGGACTCGAGCGAGGCGCTGCGCCGCGTCCAGCAGCGGCGGTTCGACGTGGTCTTCACCGACATCGTCTTCCCCGGGCTGAACGGCATCGAGATGGCCAGCGTGCTGAGCAACTTCCCGGCACCGCCGGCGGTCGTCATCGTGACCGAGCACGATCAGTACGCGGTTCGCGCGTTCGAGGTGGGAGCCTGCGACTACCTGCTCAAGCCGGTGTCGCGGAACCGGCTCGCGACGGCCCTGGGCCGCGCCCTGGAGCGAGGGGGCATCCCGCGGTCGCCGGGCCGCCCGCCCGGCTGGGCGGGGGAAACGGCCGGTTCCGGGTACGCGACCGTTCCCCGGCAGCCCGACGGATTCGGAGGGTTCGCCGGGTTCACGGGGGCCGGGGCCGATGACCCGTCGGCCACCATCCCGGTCGATACCGGGGGCCGGACCCGGTTCGTTTCCCGGGAAGAAGTGCGCTGGGTGGAGGCCCAGGGAGACTATGTGAGGCTCCACATGGCGGACGGGGAGACATACCTGATCCGGATACCGATCTCCCGGCTGGCCGAGATGTGGGCGGATTTCGGGTTCATCCGCATCCACAGGGGTTATCTCGTGCCGTTCAAGCACGTGACCGAGTTCTCCGCCGCCGGGGGAAACCACACGGTGACGGTGGACGGGCATGCCCTGCCGGTCAGCCGCCGGCACGTGAGGGATCTGCGGGACCGGTTCCTGAACGCGGGGTGGCGTACCTAAGTAGGTATGCCACTCGTCGCGGCAGATCGACCGCTGGTCGACGGAAATTGACCGTTAAGCGCACAAGTATGCCTACTTGTCGTACCTAAACGTAATTGCGCATGATCACTGCAATAGTTCTTAGTTGGGCAGGGAACGCGAGACGGGCGGGGTCTCGCGCACGCCACTAACCGGGAGGGCACTTAGGGCATGTCTGTGACGCAGTCTGCCAGCAGGCGGGTGAGCGCTTACGAGGTCGTCCACGCGAGCCGGGAATTCCGGGGACTCAGGCGGCATTTCGGATCGTTCGTGGTGCCCGCCATCGGAGTCTTCCTCGGGTGGTACTTCCTCTACGTAATCTGCGCGGCCTTCGCGCCGAACTTCATGAAGACCCCGCTTTTCGGCGATGTCAATGTCGGAATGTGTTTCGGGATCCTGCAGTTCGTCCTGACTTTCATAGTGACGGTGACCTATCTTCGCTGGGGCCGCCGTAAATTCGACGTCCAGGCCACGCGGCTGCGCACCCGGCTCGAGCAGGGACGCCGCCGGTGAAGACTCACGATTTCCTCGCGTCCGGGACGGTCGGCGATCCGGCGGTCAACATCACGATCTTCGCGTTCTTCGTGATCGTGACCCTGATCATCGTGGTGACCGCCTCCGGGGCGAACCGGAGCACCAGCGACTACTACGCCGGCGGCCGCAACTTCAAGGGATGGCAGAACGGCATCGCGATCGGCGGTGACTATCTGTCCGCCGCGTCGTTCCTCGGCATCGGCGGCCTGATCGCGCTGTACGGGTATGACGGTTTCCTGTACTCCATCGGCTTCCTGGTCGGCTGGCTGCTGGTGCTGCTGCTCATCGCGGGACCGCTGCGCAACACCGGCCGGTACACCACGGCTGACGTCTTCGACCTCCGGCTGCGCAATACCCGCGTCCGGGGCGCCGCCGCGGTCTCCACCCTCACCATCAGCTTCTTCTACCTGCTGGCCCAGATGGCCGGCGCCGGCTCGCTGGTCAGCCTGCTGCTCGGAGTGAGCGGCGGAGCGGGCCAGTTCATCGTGATCGTCGTCGTGGGCATCGCGATGCTGATCTACGTCCTGGTCGGCGGCATGAAGGGCACTACCTGGGTGCAGATGATCAAGGCGGGGATCCTGGGCGTCGGCACCGTGGTCCTTACCGTCTGGGTGATGACCGAGTGCGGATTCAACTTCTCGAACCTGCTGGCCCACGCGGCGGCCACCAGCCCGAGCGGCAAGGCGGTGCTCGGGCCCGGCCTGCTGTACGGCGGCGGCCTGTCCGCTCACTTCAACTTCGTCTCGCTGGCCATGGCCCTGGTGCTGGGCACCGCGGGGCTGCCGCACCTGATCATGCGCCTCTACACGGTTCCCGACGCCACGGAGGCCCGCCGGAGCGTGGTCTGGACCGTGTGGCTGGTCGGCGTCTTCTACCTCTGCACGCTGGTGCTCGGGTTCGGCGCGATGTGGCTGGTCGGCAACAAGGCGATCCTGACGGCGCCGGGCGGAAGCGACTCGGCCGTGCCGCTGCTCGCCTACCATCTCGGCGGGACGCTGCTGATGGGGCTGGTGGCCGCGGTGGCGTTCGCGACCATTCTCGCGGTGGTGGCCGGCCTGACGATCACCGCCAGCGCCTCGTTCGCGCACGACGTCTACGCGGGCATCCTGCGCGGAGGCGACGCCGACCCGAGGGACGAGGTCCGCGTGGCCCGGACCACCGCCGTCGTGATCGGGCTCGTCGCGGTGGTCGTCGGGTTCCTCGCCCGCAAGATCGACGTCGCGTTCCTGGTGTCGCTGGCGTTCGCGATCGCCGCGTCGGCCAACCTGCCGTCCATCCTGTACTCGCTGTTCTGGCGCCGTTTCACCGCGCGCGGCGCGCTGTGGAGTATTTACGGCGGCCTGATCAGCTCGGTCGGGCTGATCATCTTCTCGCCCGTGGTGTCCGGCTCCGCCAGCGCGGCCAGCCCGTCGCTGATCACCGACCCGCACGTCAACTTCGCCTTTTTCCCGCTGAGCAATCCGGGCATCGTGACAATCCCGCTGGCCTTCTTCCTCGGCTGGCTCGGGTCGGTCACCGATCCGCTGCCACCGGAGGACGCCCGGTTCGCCCGGGTCCAGGTCCGGGCGCTCACCGGGGTGGGGGCCGAACGCGGTGCACGGGGCTAACGCCATCGGCACGGCGGGGAGAGGAGCCTGACACCCATGACGACCGGCATGGTCTCCGGAACGCAGCCGGACGGCGGTCCGCCGCCGCTTGACCCGGCGCTGCTGCAGGTGATCCGGCCTTCGGCCAGCCGGATGGCGTCGGCGGAGGGCTCGTTCATCCAGATGCTGCACGAGGACATCGAGGGCCTGGTGCGGTATCTGCCCGACGGAGGCTGGGGATTCTGCGAGCGGACCGTCCGCACCGTCCTGTGGCTGGCCCTCACTGACCAGCCGGCCGAGGCCGCGGTCGAGGGCGTGTACTGGCTCGGCTCGGTGAACGGGTCGGAAGGCTTCCCCGCGTCGGAGTACGTGAGCATCGGCCACTCCCTGGTCCGGGTGGCCCGGGATATGTCCGGCGAGAACTGGTCCACGACGACGGGGTCGTCGTGGGTCCGGTTCTTCATGTGGATGCAGCCGTACCTGCAGGTGGCGGCCGAGCACGTGGCCGCCCAGCAGGACGCCGACCGCAGGCAGGCGGCCGCCCAGCATGAGGCCGAGCGGCGGCAGGCATTCGACCAGTTCGAACGGCGCGGCGCCACCGATATCGACGTGTCGGTGGTGGGGGAGATGCTGGACGACGAAGAGGAAGACCTCGATCCCGCTCCCGGCTACGGCCAGATCATGCTGGGCATGACGTCCAACCGCCGTCGCCGTCGCCGCCGCTGACCAGCTGCCTCCGCGTAATCGTGATTCACCGGCCCGCGAATTCGGGCAGACGTGTGATTACCGTGATTTCCGGGATTCTTGTCGTGCGGCGGGAAGAGAGTTGGATACGATTTCCCCGTAATGCCCAGCTGATGACGCTTGCCGAGGATTTGAGGCATAAGCGGGATTGATCAGCTTTGATGAAGCTTTTCGAGCCAGCGGAGAAGCTTTGCCTAAGAAGACCGAGTTGTTGAGGAGCTGACCGATGTCAGCACAGCCTGTCCCGGGGCTTTCCCGGGCGCAGTCGCCCGCATTTCACGCCACGGTCGCCTTCGCCGTGTCGGCGATGGTCGCGATCGCCTGCATGACCTGGGTGCTTCTGACCACTCCGCCGGGCGACACTCACATGCTGGTGGCGGTACTGGTGGGCGGCACCGCCTGCGCGCTGATGGTCGTGACCGGGGTCACCGCCGCCGTGTACTTCGGGTCCGTCGCGAACGAGGCCCGCGCCGCCGACGCCGCCAGCCAGCTGCGGGCGCGGCGGATCGAGGACGAGTTCTTCTGGCTGGCCCGGGAGACGCTGCCGGTGATCGCCCGGCGGGTGGGGAACGGGGCGACCCCGGAGGAGGTCTTCGAAGGGATCCCGCGACCCGAGAGCGACGCGGTCCGGAGCCTTCTCACCACGATCCAGCGTCTGGCGACCGACGTGATGGAAAAAGCCGCGGCCGTCCAGGGCGAGGCGGAGGAGGCGGCGGAGTCCGCCCGCGCCGAGGCGGAGGCGTCCGCCGAGCGCGCGACGTCCGCCGCCGAGGAACTGGCCGCCATCGAAGCCGAGGCCTCGCGGCTCGGCACCGAGGCGATTCCCGCGGCCCTGGACCAGCTCCGGGCCGGCGAGCCGAGAGACATGGTGCTGTCCGCGACGTCCGAAGCCGTCTCCCCGGCCCTGTCCGGGCTGTTCGGGACCGTGGTGACCGAGCTCGCCGTGGCCGAGCGCCGCGCGGCCTCCGCCATGGCCGCCTGCGCCAACGCGGCCGCCCGGGTCCAGGCCCAGACCACGCGGATGCTGGCCGACCTGCGCGAGATGGAACAGCGGTACGGCGACGACAAGGTCTTCGCCGACCTGATGACCCTGGACCACCTGGTCTCCCAGACCGGCCGCTTCGCCGACAGCATCGCGCTGCTGTCCGGAGGCCGCAGCGGCCGCCGGTGGACCCGGCCGATCCCCGTCGAATCCGTCCTGCGCGGTGCCATGGGCCGGATCGACGCCTACCAGCGAGTCCGGGTTCACTCGACCTGCACGACGGCGATCTCGGGCTACGCGGCGGAGGGCGTCATGCACGCCCTGGCCGAGCTGATGGACAACGCGACCGCCTTCTCCGCCCACGGTTCCGCCGTTCACGTGTACGTGGAGGAAGAAGACGCCGGGCTCGTCGTCACGATCGAGGACAGCGGCCTCGGCATGCGCGCCCGCGAGCGCGAGCGGGCCGAGCGGGCGGTCGCGAAGCCGCTGGACCTGGCCACCCTGCCCGGCACGCGGCTGGGGCTGGCCGTGGTGGGCAGGGTCGCGGACCGGTACGGGCTGTCCGTCAGCTTCCGGCCCTCGGCCCGCGGCGGCACCGGGGTCGTGGTGATGATCCCGCGGGCGCTGCTGTCGGCCCCCAGGGACGCGGCGGCCCCGGGCTGGTGGCCGGGCCGCGACAGCGCGGACGGAAGCGGAAGCGATCCGGGGGCCGCCCCGGATCCCCCGGGTGAGTCCGGTACCCAGCCCATCACCGTCCCGGGCCAGCTCGCGGGGCAGGACGAGGACACCTACGAGCTGCCGGTCCGGCCCCGGGGCAAGACCCTGGCGGAGGCGTCCCGGACATCCCTGGGGCCGCGAACGGAGATCCCGAGGCATTCCAGCAACGACGCCGGCTCGCGGTTCGCGGCCTTCCGGAACAGCCGGACGGGCCACACGGAGCCCGGCGGGACCGGCGCTGACCAGACCATTACGGAAGCGGACGCTGTCGAATCAGGCAGCGATCACCAAGGTTCGGAAGGAACTGCATGACCAGCACAGAACCAGTCGGCGACATGCCATCCGCCGGGGTTGAATCCGAGCGGGACCTGGAGTGGCTGCTGGAGAACCTCAAGACCAGGACCCCCGAGGTCAAGCACGTGCTCGTGCTGTCCAAGGACGGTCTCCAGCTGTGCTTCACCTCAGAGATGGGCCCGGACCGGGCCGACCAGCTGTCGGCCATCGCGTCGGGCATCCAGAGCCTGGCACTGAGCTCGTCCGTGGAATTCGGTACCTCGATCGGGTCAGGCCAGGCCATGGTGGAATTTCCCGGCGGTGTCCTGCTCATCATCCCGGCGGGCGCCGGCGCGCACCTGTCCGTGATCGCCAGCGCCGAAGCGGACGTCGGCCTGGTCGGCCACAACATGTCCGAACTGGTAGAGCAGATCGGCGGGTACCTCACGGCGGCGCCGCGGCGGGTGGCCGCGCCCTCGCCGACGGTCGCGCCGGACAACGAGTCGGTGTCCGGAACGGGGGCCGGTGTGTCGTGAGCCCGCGCGCCGTTGACCGGGAATCCCCCGACCGGCTGTACACCGTCACGCAGGGCCGAACGCCCGGTGATGACGATCCCTTTGACCTGGTTTCGCTGATCGTGGGGGAACGCGAGCCGGCGCCGGGAATGCAGTCCGAGCACGTGCGGATCCTTGAGACCTGCCGGACCCCGGTCTCGGTCGCGGAGCTCTCCGCCGAGCTGGAGCTTCCGATCAGCGTGGTGAAAGTACTGCTTCTTGACCTGCGTGACACCGGGGGAGTCACTGTCCGGCACCCGCTGAACGACGAACTTCCCGATCAGAACACGCTGAGGAAGGTACTTCGTGCCCTCGAACGAATCTAGCGACCGCCTCCCGCTCCGACAGTCAGCCGCCAACGGGCTGAAGATCGTGATCGTGGGCGGATTCGGCGTCGGCAAGACCACGATGGTCAGCGCGGTCAGCGAGATCCGGCCGCTGAGCACCGAAGAGGTCATGACCCGGGCCAGCGTCGGCATCGACGAGAACGCCGGCGTCAGCCAGAAGCACACGACGACGGTGGCCTTCGACTTCGGCCGGATCACGGTCGACGACGAGAACGTGCTGTACCTGTTCGGAGCGCCGGGGCAGGAGCGCTTCTGGTACGTCTGGGACCACTTGTTCTCCGGCAGCCTGGGCGCGGTCGTGCTGGTGGATACCCGGCGGATCCAGGACTCGTGGTACGCGATCGACCGGCTGGAGCACCACAGGACCCCGTTCGTGGTCGCCCTCAACCGGTTCGAGGGCGCGGCCTCGCATCCCCCGGCCGAACGGGTCCGGGAAGCTCTCCAGCTGTCGGAAGACGTTCCGATGGTGGACTGCGACGCCCGGGACCGCGAGGCCGTGCGGCAGGTGCTGATCACCCTGGTGCGGCACCTGGCCGGTCTCCCCGCCGCGATGGCGGCCAGCTAGCCGGAACACGGAAAGTTAGCCATATATCGTCAAGGACGGATAACCGTGCAGTAGATTTCCTGGATTCGTTCCGGACGCTCGCGGGGCCGCGAGCGTTTCATCCCTGGAGAGGATCCCCACGTGACTGACTGGTGGCGCAATGCCGTCATCTACCAGGTGTACCCGCGCAGTTTCGCCGACGGGAACGGAGACGGCGCGGGCGACCTGCCGGGCGTCACCGAACGCCTGCCGTACCTCGCGGATCTCGGCGTGGACGCGATCTGGCTCTCGCCGTTCTACCGCTCCCCGATGGTGGACGGCGGGTACGACGTGGCGGACTACCGGGATGTCGACCCGGTCTTCGGGACCCTCGACGACTTCGACGCGATGGCGAAGAAGGCCCGCGATCTCGGCATCAGGGTCATCGTCGACCTGGTGCCGAACCACTGCTCGGATCAGCACCCGTGGTTTACCCGCGCCCTCAGCGCGGAGAACGGGTCGCCGGAGCGGGACCGCTTCTGGTTCCGCCCCGGCCGCGGCCCGGGCGGAACCGAACCGCCGAACGACTGGCGCTCCATCTTCGGGGGCCCGGCCTGGACCCGGGTCGAGGACGGCTCCTGGTACCTGCACCTGTTCGCCCCCGAGCAGCCCGACCTCAACTGGACCAACCCGGAAATCCACGCCGAGTTCCTCGACATCCTGAAGTTCTGGATGGAGCGCGGCGTTGACGGCTTCCGGGTGGATGTCGCGCACGGGATGGTCAAGGCCGAAGGGCTGCCCGACGCCGATTACGGCGACGGGGAGATGAACATGTTCAGCCACCTCAAGGTGCCGTACTTCGACCAGGACGGCGTGCATGACATCTACCGGACGTGGCGGCCGCTGCTGGACTCCTACGGCGCGATGGCCGTGGCCGAGGCCTGGGTGTCCTCGGCGGAGCGGCTCGCACGGTACGTGGGCCCGGATCAGCTGAACCAGGCGTTCAGCTTCGACTTCATGCTGGCGGACTTCGACGCGGCCCAGTACCGCAAGATCATCGAGTCCACGCTGGCCGAGGCCGACGTCGTCGGCGCCCCGGCCACCTGGGTGCTGTCCAACCACGACAAGCCGCGGCACGTCACCCGCTACGGGGACGACGGGCTGCGCAAGGCGCGGGCCGCGATTCTGCTCATGCTGGCCCTGCCCGGCTCGGCGTACCTTTACAACGGCGAGGAACTCGGCCTGGACGACGTCACGGACCTGGCCGACGAGTTCAAGGTCGACCCGGCGTACCGGCGGACCGGCGAGAGCCGCGACGGCTGCCGGGTGGCGCTCCCGTGGAGCCTTCCGCTGACCCCGCCGCAGCCCGCGCGCTGGGAGAAGCTGACCGCCGACGCCCAGGACGCCGACCCGGCGTCCACGCTGAACCTGTACCGGCGCGCGCTCCGGGCTCGCCGGACGCACATGGCGGACGCCCCGGAGATCGAGTGGCTCCAGGCCCCGGCCGGGGTGCTGGCCTTCCGCCGCGGCGAGACGACCGTGGTGGTCAACACCGGCAGCCGGCCGGTGCCGCTGGGCGTCTACGGCGGCCGGGTCGTCCTGTCCTCCGACGACCGTCCGGACCCGGCGCAGCTTCCGCCCGGCACCGCCGCCTGGCTCACCCGCCTGTGAACCTTCACTCCCTCGTTTATGTTCGCGGTTTCCGTTGCCATCGCAGCAGAAATCGCGAACATAGCGCAGGGGGTCGGTGCAGGGGGTTAGAACTCGCAGGTGAGGTGCTTGATACCGTGGATGAAGTTGGACAGGAGGTAGTCCGGCTCGCCGGCGGCGCGGATCTGCGGCACCTTGGTGAACAGTTCCCGGAGCATGACCGTGATCTCGCGGCGGGCCAGGTGGGCGCCGAGGCAGATGTGCGGGCCGGCGCCGCCGAAGCCGACGTGCGGGTTCGGCGTCCGCGTGATGTCGAACCGGTCCGGGTCGGTGAACACGCCGGAGTCCCGGTTGGCCGCCTGGTACAGGAGCAGCACTTTGTCGCCCTCGCGGAACTCGCTTCCGTTGAGCGTGTGGTCCCGGGTCAGGGTGCGCCGCATCCAGATGACCGGGGAGACGTAGCGGACGATCTCCTCGACCGCCGGCCCGATGCGGCCCTCGAAGTCCTCGGCGAGCAGCTGCCGCTGGTCGGGGTGCTGGGTGAACAGCAGCAGCGCGTGGGTGATGGCGTTGCGGGTGGTCTCGTTGCCGGCCACGACCAGCAGGATGAAGAATGAGGCCAGTTCCTGCGGGGTGAGCGCCTCGCCGTCGATGTTGGCACTGGTCAGCGAGGTGACCAGGTCGTCGCCCGGCTCCTTCTGGCGCTGAGCGGCCAGGTTCTCGACCAGGGCGGCGAGCTCGCCCCCGGCCGTCAGGACCTGGGTGATGAACGCGTCGGGCTCGTCGATGTTGATGAACTCGGGGTCGGCGCCGGACAGGATGATGTTGGTGTTCTTCAGCACCATGTCGTAGTGCTCGTCGCCGATTCCCATCATGTCGCAGATGATCTTGATGGGGAGCCGGGCGGCCACCTGCCGCACGAAGTCGCCGCCGGGGCCGGCCTTGCGCAGGTCATCGACGATGACCGCGGCGGCCTTATCCACGTCCTCCTCGAATTTCTTGATCATCCGGGGGGTGAACGCGCGGGACACGATCCGGCGCAGGCGGGCGTGGCGGGGGTCGTCCATGTTGATCATGGAGCCGAAGTACTCGTTGAAGTCAGCCGGCAGGTCCGGGATGGAAGTCGCGCCCGACGCCGACGAGAAGACCTCGGTGTTCCGGCTGGCCTCGGCCACGTCGGCGTGCCGGACGAGGGCGTAGAAGCCGGAGCCCTCCGGGGCGAACGGCGTCTCCGGCTCGTTGAAGTACGGCGCCGAGGGCAGCGCCCGCAGGCGCGCGAAGGCCTCGTGCCTCTTCTCCCGGGACCCGCCCCAGAAGTCGATCAGCGACAGGTCGAGGTCCCCGGTCACCGGGACAGGGTGTGCTGGGCTCATCGTGATCCGCCTTCCGGCAAGCCTTAAAGAACAAATGCTTATCCGGAACGGATCATACCGACTGATGCTACTCGCCGGTAGTGGCCGGTGGTCTTTAGAAATCTAGTGCATAGGCCGGGTATTCGGCGCGGAGCGCGTCGAAGGCCTGGCTCATGAGCTCGAGGAGGTCCTGGGTGCCGCCAGAGTCGGCCCACTGGCGGATAGCGGAGGTAGAGGCGGCGACGCTGGCCGCGAACACGCGGTTCTGCGAGTGATCCACGCCTCACCCATACCCCGCCGTCGCGGCAGCCTAATCCTCCCGCTTTCCGGCAGGAGATGAAGGATTAGTTGCCGGTGGGGTGAGGTTTAGTTAATTACCCTGGTAGCGACGGAAGTTCGTCGCTGCCCGCCCGCCTGGCCTGACCCGCGAGTAGCCCTGAATGGCCGCTTTCCTGGTGGTATGTTGACTTCCACGCGCTACACCTGGAGTGCTGGTGGAAGGGTTTGTCGGGCGAACAGCCGAGATGGCCGAGGTATCCCGGCTACTGGCGGACGCGCGCCTGGTCACCGTCACCGGCCCGGGCGGGATCGGGAAGACCCGGCTGGCGCTGCGGGCGGCCCGGCAGTCCGGAGACCGGTACCCCGACGGAGTGCGGGTCGCGGAACTGGCGGGACTAGCCGATCCCGCGCTGCTGCCGCACATGGTGGCGGCGGCTCTGGGGATGATGCGGCAGGAAACCCGGCAGCAGCCCGACGCGGTCCTGCACTACCTGCGGTCGCGGCGGCTCCTGCTGGTCCTGGATACCTGCGAGCACGTGATCGACGAGTGCGCGCTGTTCGCCGAGGCCGTGCTGCGGGACGCGCCCGGCGTTACGATCCTGGCCACCAGCCGGCAGGCGCTGGACGTGTCCGGCGAGTGCGTCTACCAGCTCGCGCCGCTGCCGGTTCGCGACTCATCCGACTTGTTCGCCCAGTGCGCGGCGGCCGCCGTGCCCGGGTTCTCGGTCACCGACGATAACCGCGAGGACGTGACCGGAGTCTGCCGGCGGCTGGAGGGCATCCCGCTCGCGATAGAGCTGGCTGCGGCCCGGCTCCGCAGCATCCCGCTGCGGGACCTGAACGCCCGTCTGGGCAGCAGCCTCCGGGGGACCATCCGGTGGAGCTATGAGCTATGCGATCCGGCCGAGCAACTGCTGTGGGAACGACTCTCGCTATTCGCGGGGCCGTTCAGCGCGGGCGCGGCCCGGGACGTTTGCTCGGGGCATGGCGTGCCGCCGGGCGACGTCATGCTCACCCTGGTCGGGCTGGTCGAGAAGTCCGTGGTGGCCCGGGACGGCGACCGGTACCGGATGCTGGACACGGTCCGCGAGTTCGGGGCCGGAATGCTCGCCCGGTCCGGGCAGGAGAGGATCTACCGAGGCCGGCAGGCCGGCTGGTACCTGGAGATGGCCCGGTCCTTCGGCGAGCACTTCCTGGATCACGACCAGCCCGAGCGCATGCGTGCCCTGCGGGCCGAGCACGACAACCTGCGGACGACGCTGAAGTACGCGCTCGGCAGCGACAGCGAGCGGCTGGTGCGGGACGGCGCTGAGCTGGCGAGTTCCCTGTACGGGTACTGGATGGCGTCCGGCTTGCTCCGGGAGGGCCGGTACTGGCTCGGCATGGCCCTGGAGAAGCTGCCCCCGGGCCCGTCTCCGGAACGAGCCTGGGCCCTGGTCACGCGGGCGTTTCTCGGGCCGGTCGCGGGAGAGCCGGAGGCAGCGGTGGCCGAGGCGGCCGAAGGGGTCCAGATGGCCCGGGACCTGGGAGACGACGGCCCGCTGCTGGCCCGGGGATGCCTGTTCCGGCAGTTCGCCCTGATGTTCGCCGGGCAATCGGAGGACGCATTCGCCGCCGGAGACGAAGCCCGGCGTCGGCTCAGCGCGCTGGAGGACCAGGTCGGGATGCTGATCCTCGAAGGACAGACGGCTTACCTGCAGAGCACTTCGGGCAACCTCCCGGAAGCCATCGAGGCCTGCAAGCGGGGACTGGACCGGCTGAGCGAGGGCAGCCCGGATGGGAAGATCGGCGAGCAGTGGCTTCAGGGATTCCTCTACCTGAACGCCGGGCTCGCCCGCTTCTTCCAGGGCGGCTACGACGACGCCGAGCGATTCTGCTGCCGGGCCCTGGCTATCCAGGTGGAACTGCAGGACATCCACGGATGTTCGTACGCGCTTGAGGGACTGGCCTGGCTCGCCGCCAACAAGGACCGGTGCGCCCGGGCGGCCTGGCTGCAGGGCGCCGCTGACCATCTGTGGCGGGAGCTTGGCGCCCGGCTCGTGAATGATTTCCTGCTGGAGGAACTGCATCGCCAGACCGAGGAAGCAGCCCGGCGGGGCCTCGGCGACAGCCGGTACGGTGAGCTATTCGCCCGGGGCGGCGGGCAGCCGCTGGACCGGGTCGCCGCGTACGCGGTCGGCGACGCGGACGACCTTCCGCTCATCGACGGCGGTGCCGACGAACCGCTCCGCCGGGCGGAGACCTCCGGCTAGCGCCGGGACTCCGACGTGAGGCTGTCGTTCGCGTCCTGGCGCTGGGACGGGATGGCGGCCTGGTCGGCCTCGGTCGGGCCGCCGCCCAGCGGCAGCGCCCGCGGGTACAGGCCGCGGGCCAGGACCGGGTTGAGCTCGGCCGCGTAGAGGACGAGCTTGGCCAGCAGCAGCAGGAACGCCACGATCCCGATGACGCTGCCGAACGCGCCGTAGGTGGCCGAGGCGCTCCGGAGCTGGTGGGTCATCAGGCCGGTGCCGACGGTGATCAGCGCGGTGAACCCGATCGCGGCCACGATCGAGCCGGGCAGCAGGCTGCGCGGGTTCTCGCACCCGGCGCTCAGCACGGTAAAGCTGGCGAAGTACAGCCCGACGTTGAGGATCACCAGGCCGACCAGGACCGGCACCCGGATCAGGTAGTTGGTCGTTCCCCCGGTGGCGTAGGTGGTGACCAGGGAGTTGAGGAGGAACGCGCCCCCGATGATGGCCAGGCCCGCCACGGAGCGCCCCAGCCGGGGCACGAACCCGGCGCGCTGGTCCCGCGGCACGCCCCACACCACGTCCATCGCCTGCTGGGCGGTCTGGGTGACACCCTGCGCGCCGTAGAGCAGGCCGAGCAGGCCGATGACCAGCCCGATGCCGTTGCCGTGCAGCGCGCTGGGCTGAGCCGGGTTGAAGCTGGAGCCGATCACGGGGAACTCGTGGAGGGTGTTGATGATGCCCTGGCCGAGCCCCTGCGCGCCGACGAACCCGAGCACGGTCATCAGGACCAGCAGCAGCGGGAAGATGGCGGTGAAGCCGTACCACGCCAGCGCCACCACGTACAGGTTGGCGCGGTCGTCATCGAACTTCTTCACCACCGCGTACGGGACGCCGCCCCATCGTGACCGTCTTTGCCACCCGTCCACGGCTCCCATCAGCTGCCGTGGCGGTCCCAGGAGGTTCATGAGCCCTGCCTACCCCAGTGAATAAGTAATGACGCCACAGGCGCCGGAAATCCGTTCGGTATAAGAGTATTTCAGGGTACTGGCGGAAGAGCGAGTCCGGTCGGCCGGCGGCGGTCGCCGTCGCGGCCGTCTGCTAACTTCAGGCCGTTGCCGTCCTGGGCGGCACGGGCCTGGCCGCTACCGGTAAAGGAGACTGACCTCATGGCATCCAAGCTGCGGGAGGGCGCGGCCGACGCGCTGCGGGACGTGCTGCGGGACGGCATGACACTGGCCGTCGGGGGGTTCGGTCTCAGCGGGGTGCCGGCTGACCTGATCGAGGCCGTCCGGGACTCCGGGGTCAAGGACCTGACGATCGTCTCCAACAACATGGGCGTCGACGGCAAGGGCCTGGGCATCCTGATCGAGGCCGGGCAGGTCGGCAAGGTCATCGCCTCCTACGTGGGGGAGAACAAGCTCTTCGCCGAGCAGTTCCTGTCCGGGAAGCTCGAGGTCGAGTTCAACCCGCAGGGAACGCTGGCCGAGCGGCTGCGGGCCGGGGGAGCGGGCATCCCCGCGTTCTACACGGCGACGGGGGTCGGAACCCCCATCGCCGAAGGCAAGCCGCACGCCGAGTTCGACGGGAAGACCTACGTGCAGGAGCGGGGCATCGTGGCCGACGTGTCCCTGGTCCGGGCCCACCTCGCGGACGAGGGCGGGAACCTGGTCTACCGCTGGACCGCGAGGAACTTCAACCCGGTGGTCGCCACCGCGGGAAGGGTGACGGTCGCCGAGGTCGAGCGGCTGGTCAAGGCCGGGGACATCGACCCGAACCACGTCATGACCCCCGGGGTCTACGTTCAGCGGCTCGTGCTGGCCTCCGAGCGGCCCAAGGACATCGAGAAGCTGACCGTCCGCCCCAAGCCGTCCGGCTTCGGCTTCGGCCGCTGAGCCCGCCGCCGTTCGACATCGTTAGACGACAGGAGACGATTCTCATGCCATGGACTCGTGACGAGATGGCCGCGCGCGCGGCCACCGAACTCAGCGACGGCGACTACGTCAACCTGGGCATCGGCATCCCCACCCTGGTGGCCAACAACCTGCCCGAGGGCGTGAACATTTCCCTGCAGAGCGAAAACGGGCTGCTCGGCATGGGGCCGTTCCCGTATGAGGGCGAGGAGGACGCCGACCTCATCAACGCGGGCAAGCAGACCGTCACCATCCTGCCCGGCGGCAGCATCTTCGACTCCACCGAGTCGTTCGCCATGATCCGCGGCGGTCACGTCGGCGTGGCCATCCTCGGCGCCCTGCAGGTCACCGCGGACGGCGACCTGGCCAACTGGTCGATTCCCGGGAAGCTGGTCAAGGGCATGGGCGGCGCCATGGACCTGGTCGCCGGCACGCCGCGGGTCATCGTCCTCACCGAGCACGTGGCCAAGGACGGCTCCCCCAAGATCGTCGCCGAGTGCGACCTCCCCCTTACCGGCAAGGGCGTCGTCGACCGCGTCATCACCGACCGCGCCGACTTCGACGTGACCCCCGGCGGCCTGGTCCTGACGCAGGCCGCCCCCGGCGTCACCGTCGACGAGCTCCGTTCGGTCACCGGCGCCCCGTTCACGGTGGCCGAGGGCGTGTCGGCCTGACGGCCGGTCAGGCCATTTCCCGCTGCTGGCCGGGGGCGCGCGCGGCGGGCGGGCCCAGCAGCATGCGCGCGGGTTCTTCCGGTGCCGGGGGGCGCCGGGACGACCGCCTGCTCACTCCGCAGACGGCGAAGCCCATCGCGGCGATCCAGCAGGGCACCGGAAGGATGACCCCGAGAACGTTCAGTCCGATGACGGTCGGCAGGCCCTTGGTGCGCTTGACGAGTGCGGTGAGGGTGGGGAGGAAGAAAAGTATCGCCAGGCCGGCGAAGTAGAGTGCCCAGAGGCCCTGGCTGGAGAACATAGCGTCATCTCCGCAATCCGTGGAGTCACCGTACGCTACTTATTGTATAGATATCAGTACTAATTGTATATATAGATGGACGTGCGACTACGTGCCGCCGTCCTCGCCCTCGCCCTCGCCCTCGCCCCAGCCCAGCGCGGTCCGCAGCCCTGCCGTGTCCGCGCCCTGGTACTCGAACTGGCGCAGCCGCGACTCGAGCACCATCTGCCACGGCGCGCCGGCCCCGGCGGCCTGCAAGGGGGTCCGCCCGTCCAGCGCGGCGAGCGGTTCACGGACCCAGGACGGGCCCGCCGGGACGGGGGCCTCGGCCCGCCCGTGGGAGATCCGGTGCTGGTAGACCTGGCCCGCGATCTTGGCGCTGAGCATCATGAGCACGCCCCCGGCGCGCTTGGCATACTCCGGCCCCAGCGGATTGAAGTACTCCCAGCGCACGCCCCACGGCGGCGCCTTCCCGAACGGGATGGGCCCTCCCGGGACCATCTCGGCCAGGGGCATCCCGGATAGCGTCTTGGCCATCATGTCGACGCCGTGGTCGACGACGGCCGCGACCGCGTCCGCCTCGGCCGGGCTGAGCATGAGGCCGGTGCCGGTCACCCGCCAGACGCCGTCGACGACGATGGCGCCCCCGAGCCATACCGACCACCTCGGCGCGCCGCCGATGACCTCGGGCGGGAAGTCGAGGAACCGCTGAGTCCCGGAAATCAGGTCGCGGGCCCAGGCGCCGGGCCGGGGTTCCGGGTAGATGAGCTGCCAGAGCCCGTAGTGGGAGTGCTCCGCCCAGTCGGACGCGCGCCGGGCGAGATGAGGGGGAGTCCCGGAGTCGCTGGCGAACGCGGTCAGGGGAGTGTCCGGCACCAGTCCGTCCCGGTAGAGCGCGATGAGCTTGTTCAGGGGCATGCGCCCGGCCTCTTCCTGGGCTCCCCAGACGGCGGCCTCGAACGCGAGGGCCGCGCACTCCCGGGTCTCGGCCACGGACAGGATCCGCTGCGGCACCTCCTCCAGTCCCGTGGCGGCGCGGTCGGTGACGAGCGCGCCCCACCGGGTGCGGTCGAGGAATTCCGCGACCGCCCGCTTGACCTCCTCCAGCCCGGACCGGTCCCGGAACCGGGCGATGGCGTCCCGTTCGCTCTCGCCCGGCTCGTCCATCTCGAACGCGTTCCGGAGCAGGGATCCGTACGCGTGCCCCGCCGGCTCGCTGCCGGGATGCTCGCGGAGATACTGCTCCAGCAGTCCGGCGCCTTCCCCCGGGTGCCCCGCGCGGCTGAGGGCCCGGGCGCGGGCGACGACCGGGTCGGCGCCGGGTCGCTTCGGCTTCCTGTCCCGGCCGTCGCTCTTCTTGCGCCGCCTGCTTCTGGGCATGCCCCGACCCTCCCAATCTGTAGTCAAACTGTTGCTCCCCGTAACTATTGCTGAACACCGTAGCGGCGGCCCCGGCCAAATGCCGCCAAAATCATTGTTCCCGAACGGATCATGCTTCCCCCGCCGCCCCGGAGTCATCCTGGCGAGAAGGGGAGACGCTTCTCAAGCGTACACGACTATCTAGTGTGCGGGTGCGGGTGCGGGTGCGGGTGCGGGTGCGGGTGCGGGTGCGGGTGCGGGCGCCGGGGAAAGAGGCGGGGCGGCGAGGCTAGCCGAACAGGCCGTCCCAGTAATGCCCGGCCTGATGACCGGCGTGGACGGCGAGTTCGCGGGCGTCGTCCGCGGTCTGGTCCGCGGCGTGGTGGGCGCCGTGCAGGGCACCGCCGGCGACACCGTGGGCGCGGAGGTCCTGCGACCAGTGCTCGTCGAGCAGGTTGTGGGTGAGGTCGCCGACGCCGTAGCCGATGACCGCGCCGGCGGCGATGCTGACCGGGCCGCCCGCGGCGCCGAGGCGAGCCCCGATGGCCACGCCGGCCAGGCCCCCGCCCGCGTCGGCGGCGACGGTTCCGGCTCCGTTGGAGATGAGCTCGCTGCCGATGGCGGCGCCCGGGGACTGGCCGTCCTTGATGTCGTAATAGGAACCGACCCCGGCCCCGGCGAGGGTCGCGGCGACATCCAGCATCGGGATCTTCTCGGCGGCGCCGAGGGTGCCCTTGAGCGCCTCTGGCTCCTGGCCCGCGGCCGGCGGTTCGCCGGGGGGGCTCCCGGCCGCGTGCCGGCCCAGGGCCGCGGTCCCCTGCAAGGCGGCCCGGGCGCCGATGACCGGGGTGTCGACCAGCCTGCTCAGCTCGGCCTCGGCATGACCGTTCCGGCCCAGGGCGGAGACCGGCGACGCCAGCAGGCCCCCGGCGAGGAGGGCGGCCATCGCGCCGTCCGGGTGCGAGCCTGGCTCCGTGACCTGCTGGTGCAGGCGGCGGAGCCGCCGGGCGGCGGCCTCGCGGGCCGCGTCCGCCTGGGCCCGCGCCTGGCTCCCGGGCTCCACGGTGCCGGAGATCCGCGACAGTTCGGAGGCGAGTTCGCCGATGACCCCGGCGACGGCGGCGACATAGTCTTCCAGGGCCGCCGCGGATCTGGCCTGCCCGCGCCAGGTGGCGGTGAAGGCGGTCGCGGCCGCTCCGTGCCAGCCGTCCCGGCCGTCCTCGGTCAGGTTCCGGGCCACGGCCGACAGGCGCCCGGTCAGGTCCCGGACGTGCGGGACGTAGGCCGCGAGCGTCTCCGCCAGGTTCCGCAGTCCGTCGATGTCGCCGCCGGTCACGGGGCTGTGCCTTCCGGGTCGATGGCCACCCGGGCCAGGCCCGCGGCCGCGGCGGCCTCCCGCGCGGCCCGCAGCGGTACGCAGATCCAGGGCTGCCGGTCGCCGAACAGCCTCACCAGGTTCCCGGCAGAGGAGAAGACGGGCACGGCGAGTTCGGGCCCGAGGGTTCCGGGAACCTCGACGTGGCGGGTCTCCATCTCCGGACCCCGGGCGCCGACCCGGGCCGGAACGATCACGAGGGTCTCCACTTGCCGCTCCTCTGTAATCGGCTACACGCAAAGTGTAACGAAAAGTCGGCGATATGGGTTCACGCCGGACCCGGGAATCGCGGCGCCGGGATGAGTCTGCCTACCGTCCGGCCGCCGCGGCGCCGGACAGGCCGGCCACGTCGGACAGCGCCGAGGACGGGTCGGAGTACCGCCAGACCTCCCACGGGGTCACCGTGTAGTCGGTGCCCGCGCTGAGCAGCAGGCTGCCGTCGGGGCTGAACCTGAGCGCGTCGACCGGCGCGCCGTCCCCGCCGCCGTCCCCGCTGCCGTTCCCGGCCGTGATCGCCCCGCCGACCTGGGCCCGGGTGGCCAGGTCCCACAGCCGGACGGTGCCGTCGTAGTAGCCGGCGGCCAGCATCGTGCCGTCGGGGCTGAACGCCACGGACCCGTTCCCCTCGGTGCCGACGTTCGTCCCCGGGTCCAGTGTGCCGAGGCGGCTTCCGGTGGACGAATTCCACAGGACGGTCTTGCCGTGTCCGCGCCGGTCTCCGGTCGCGGCCGCGAGCGTCTGTCCGTCCGGGCTGAACGCCAGGTCTTCCACGACCGTGCCCGTGGCGCCGGACAGCGTCCGGGTCATCGATCCCCGGGCCGGGTTCCACAGCTGGACGGTGCCGTCGTAGTAGCCGACGGCGAGCGTGCGGCCCCCGGGACCGAACGCCAGACTCTGGAGCGTGCGGTCCCCGAGGGACAGCGGCGGTCCGGCGGCCGCGCCCGTCGCGGTGTTCCACAGGCGGATGGTCCGGTTGAGGGGGTTCGAGGTCGCGAGCAGGGCGCCGTCGGGACTCAGCGCGAGGTCGGAGGACCCGGGATCGGCCGGCACGGGCCGGCTCCCGGTCTTGGTGACCAGCAGTACCTGGCCCTGGTAGCGCTGGGCCGCTACCTGGCCGTTCGCGCTGAGGACTCCGCTCGCGGCCGCCGTCCAGGCGTCCGGCGAGAGTACCTGGTCCGTCGGGGCCACGTAGCCGTCGCCGCCGGGAGCCAGCAGCCCGGCCCGCGTGGAGAACTTCACCGGGGAGCCGGACGTGCCCTGCGGCGCCCCGACCGGCTGCCGCCCGGCCAGGTTCCACAGTTGCACAGTGCCGTTGGAGTCCGTCCCGGCCAGCAGCCCGGTCCCGGGGCTGACCGAGAGGTCGGCGCCGGCCCGGTCGGAGTCGCTGGAGTCCGGGCTGGCCTCCGGCAGCACGCCGGCCTGCCGGCCGGCGGCCAGGTTCAGCAGCACCATCTTGCTGTCGCTGTCGGCGCTGATCAGGGTCTTGCCGTCCGGGCTGAAGGCCAGCGCGGCCGAATAGGAGCCGTTGCCCTTGCCGACCTGGACGAGGCCGGACGCGGGCTGGCCGCTGGCCGTCCTGCGCAGCTGGATGGTGTCTCCGGCCGCGCTGGCCAGCAGCCGCCCGTCCGGGCTGAACGCCAGGCTCCCGAAGGCCTGGCCGCCGCCGAACTTCCAGGGCCGGACCGCGGGACGGCCGGTGGCGAGATTCCAGATTCCCTCGGTATCGCCGTCGGTCTCGGCGACCAGCCGTCCGTCCGGGCTGACCGCCATGACGGGGTTGGTCTCCCCGGTCCGTACCGTCGGGCCCGCGGGCTGGCCCGTGGCCGGGTTCCACTGGTAGATGTCGCCGGCGGTGTCCGCGGCGACCAGGGTCGTTCCGCCGGCGCTGAACGCGACCCGGGCGATCGAGGGCGGGGCGGCCAGGGCGCGGACCTCGGTACGGGTGGCCGGGTTCCACAGGCGGACGTACGACTTTCCGGTCGAGCGGTCGGTGCTGAGGACGGCGAGCAGTCGTCCGTTCGGGCTGAAGGCCACGTCAGAGCCGGTGGCCGCGGCGGTGGGGCCGAGCGGGACCGGAGCGCCGGCTGGCTTCCCGGTCACGGTGCTGAAGAGCCGGAGGTCGCGAGTCTGCTGGTCAACGGTGGCCAGGATCGTGCCGTCCGGGCTGAGCGCGGTCCTGATGGTGGAGTCCGGCGGGCCGACGGGCAGGGCGCCGTCGTTCTCCTGCCGGGCGAGGAGGCTCGTCATCGCCGACGCCGCCTGGCTGGTCGGGTACGTGTGCCAGGCCTTGACCGCTTCGGTGTCGGCCGCCAGCGGATCGGACTGGGCGAGGGTCAGGCTCTCGCTGGCCTCCTGCCGCGAGGTGGCGACCACGGCCTGATGGTGGGCGGCCGCGGTCTGGAAACTGGCGATCGTGGCGGCGGTCACCGCGGCCACGGTCAGGACCGACAGGCCGGTGATCGCCCCTCGGCGCCGGGCCCGCGCCCGCAGGGCGGCCCGGCGGGCGGCGGCGAGATAATCCCGGGCGGCCGGGCCGAGCGCCGGGTAGCGTCCCGGTACCGAGTCCCAGCGCCGCGCGGCGGCGTCCACCTCGGCCAGACGGCCCGGCGGGTACAGGTAGGACGCCGGCCGGCCCCGGCTCTCCCAGTCGTAGGCGTCGGCGGTCAGGCGGCTGTACTGGGCCAGGTCGATCCGGTCCCCGTCCAGCCAGCCGCGCAGCGTTCCCCAGGCGACCAGCAGCACCTCGTGGCTGATCTCGACGAACACGCTGTCCACGGTCAGCAGCCTCTCGGCGGCGAACACCTCGACGACGGCCTGCACGTCCGCCGGTGACGGCTGTCCCCAGGACAGTTCCGACCGGGTAGCCCGCCCCGCCGACACGGCCAGGTCGCTGCTCACCTTCACCAGGTGCATGAACACCGGCCGCGCGGCGGTCTTCTGGGCGTCGGTCAGCGACGCGTAGGCCAGGTCGGCGCTCGCCCGGATGCTGCCTTCGAGACCGCCGGCCCGGTCGTAGTCCTCCAGCCGGAGCATGTCGTCGTCGGCCCGGTGCCGCCAGGCCTGATCCAGGGCGTGCGACAGGTGGGGGAGCACCGCGGAGCCCGAGCCCCGGGCGGCCCGGACCAGTTCGTCGGCCAGCCTCGGCTCGACGGCGGCGTCCGCGGTCTCGGCCGGCCCGGTGACGGCGAGGCGGAGCTGGCGTTCGGTCATCGGAGTGACCAGGTACCGGGACTGCACCGTCTGGGCCAGTTCCTCATGCTCGGCGAACCGGGACTCGAAGTCGGCCCGGCCGGACAGCATCACCAGGGCGGCCGGTTCCTGCGCCGGGCCGTGCCCCGTGGTCGCCGCCGCGTGCAGGGCCGCGATGAAACCGTCCCGTTCGGCGGCGTCCGCGCCCTGCGTGAACACCTGCTCGAACTGGTCGACGAGCAGGATGAGGCGCACCGGGCCCTGCCGCGAGCTCTGCGCGGTGATCGAGTGGACGATGTCGGCGAACCCGCGGGGGTCGGCGGTCAGCGAGCGGCGCAGCGTGGCGGCGTCGGTGTTCGTCAGCGGCGCGATCGCGGCGGCCAGTTCGGCCAGCGGCGCCCGGGCCGGAGTGAACGTGACCCGCCGCCATGCGCGAGCCCCCGGCAGCCCCGGGAGCCCGGCGGCGGCGAGGCGGGGCAGGACCCCGGCTCGCAGCAGCGACGACTTTCCCGCCCCGGAGGCGCCGGACACGAGGAGCGGTACCCGGGTGCCGACGCGTTCGGCCAGGCGGCTCAGGACGTCCTCGATGGCCTGGTCCCGGCCGAAGAAGAACGCCGCGTCGTCCTCGCTGAACGCGTTCAGTCCCATGTACGGCGACTCGATCTCGCCGTACACGGTGATGCGCGGGGGCCGGGCCATCCGGCCGTCCACTACCTGGGTGACGTAGTTGACCTGACGGTTGTGCTCACCGACCTGCACGCCCTGAGCGTGGCTGACATCGACGCTGCGTCCCTCGCCGGAGGGTGTCTCGATCACCCGGCGAGCCTATTGAAGGCATTTGCCCGAAGCGGGGGGATACTGCCAGGCGTTAGGCGCTTGTGATGCTTTCTGTCGCCTTGCGGGTCAGCCCGTCCGGTCGGCCACGTAGTACCCGAGTCCCGGGACGCGCACGAGCAGCCCTTCCTCCGCCAGGACCCGCAGGGCCTTGGCGCAAGTCTGGCGCGCGTTCGCGTGACCTTCGCTGACGAGGTCGGTGATGGAGGGCGCGGACGCTCCGGGCTTGAGGTCCCCGTTCTCGATCCGGGCCCGGAGTTCGGTCGCGAGCCGCCGCCATTTCACCGGGTCACTGGGCGTGGTGTCCGCCATGATGCTCCTAAAGACGATGGTGCCTGTGCCCGATGATAGTCGTCTTGAGTCAGCCAGCCCCGGAAAGCAAAGAAGGCCAGTTCGTGGAACTGGCCTTCCGCTGTATGCATTGATCTGGTGGAGCTGAGGGGATTCGAACCCCTGACCCCTTCGATGCGAACGAAGTGCGCTACCGGACTGCGCTACAGCCCCAGACAACACGGTTAGCTTAGCAAACCCGGCGGACTGCTCGCGCCGCCATTTCGGCGGCGGCGCCGGGCCCTGGGGGCCGCCGGGGCGGCCCCCAGGGGGAACGTCAGGAGCCGGCGAACTCCAGGTCCAGGCGGTCCAGGCCCCAGACGTTGCCGGCGGTCACGTAGTTCCAGTGAGCGCCCGGGGCGAGCCGGTACTCGGGGGCCAGGGTGGCCATCAGTTCGAGGACGATGCGGAGCTCCTGGCGGGCCAGGTGCATGCCGAGGCAGCGGTGCGGGCCCAGGCCGAACGCCGATGTCCAGCTGGCCTCCCGGCCGACCTTCGCCTCCAGCGGGTCGTCGAACGCCTTCGGGTCCCGGCCGGCGCCCATGTTGGCCAGCATCACGGTGTCGCCCGCCTTGAGCGGGGCCCCACCCAGGACGAAGTCCCGGGTGACGTGGCGGCCCGGGGCGACGATCGGGTTCACCCGGAGGAGTTCCTCGAGGACCTCGTCGATCTTTCCCTGGTCGGCGCGGAGGGTCCGCTGCAGCTCCGGGCGGGCCGCCAGGTGAGCCGTGATCACGCCGAGCTGGTTGGTGATCGTGTCCATGCCCGCGATGAAGAGCAGGAAGCAGATGTCGAGCAGTTCCTCGTCGTTCAGCGGGCGGCCGTCGACCTCCATCTGGGTGAGCGCGCTGATCATGTCGTCGGCGGGCTCGGCCTGCCGCTTCGCGATCGTCTCCATGAGGTAGCCGACAAGCTGCTGGCCCGCCGCCGCGTTGACGTCCGGGTCGGTGGAGTGGAGCAGGTCGGCCACCCAGCCCGTGAACACGTCGGCCTGCTCTCTCGGGGCGCCGAAGATCCCGAGGAACACCCAGGACGGAAGCGGCTTGGCCACCTGGCTCACGAAGTCGCCGCCCTGGCCGGCCGCGTACGCCTTGACCAGTTCGGTCGCCCGCTCCCGCACGGAGTCGGCGAGGGGGCGGATGGCCCGGGGGCTGAACAGAGGGGTGAGCAGCCGGCGGTAGCGGGTGTGCTCGTCGCCGTCGAGCTCCTCGGGGTTGAGCGGGCGCGGCCACTTGTCGGTCACCGGCGGCACGGTGACCGGGTTGCTGCTGAAGACCTCCCAGTTCTGGGCGGCCTCGCGGACCTCGTCGGCGCCGGTGACGATCCAGTACCCGCCGAGCTCTGGCGAGTAGACGACGGGCGCCTCGCCCCGGAGCCGGTCGATGGCGGCCCAGGGGTCGGCGAGCACCCCGGGATCGTTGAGGAAGTCGAACGTGCGGACCAGCTCAGCCGGGACGTGTGCCGGAACGTGTCCGGGGGCGTCAGAGGACAAGATTCTCCTTGAGGGGGAAGGGAGGAGCCACGGGACTCGTATGAGTTCCGTGAGCCATTGAATCCACTGGGAGCGGAGCCGTAAAGCCTTGCAGGTGAGGCCTTTCCGGCCCTTCAGGTGATGAGCGCGGCCGGGCTCAGACGTTCGGTGGGCATGAACTGGACCGGCAGGGAGTACAGGCCCCGGACCCAGGCGGCCGGACGCCACCGGACCTCTTCCGGCGGGACGGCCAGCTCGACGTCGGGCAGGCGGTCGAGCAGTACCTCGATCGCGGTCCGGGCCATGACCTCGGCGAGCTCGGGAGCGGCGAACGGGCAGGAGTGCTCGCCCTGGGCGAAGGACATGTGGGCCCGGTTGACCGCGCCGTTGCCGAAGGTGTCCGGGCGGACCCGGGGGTCGGCGTTGGCCGCGGCCAGGCCGAGTACGAGCAGGTCGCCCTTGTCGATCCGGTGCCCGCCGAGTTCGCCGGGCTGGATCGCGTACCGGCCGATGAGGTTCTGGACCGGGGTGTCCTTCCACAGCACCTCGTTGAGGGCCTGGTCGGCGCTGCCGCGCCCGCCCTGGAGCGTGAGCGAGAACTGGCTGTCGGCCAGCATGAGCCGCAGCGTGTTGCCGATCCAGTCCGCGGTCGGCTGCTGGGCGCCCATGAGGACGATGTGCATGTCGTGGGTGAGCTCGTCGTCGGTGAGGTTCGCCGGGTGGGTTACCATCCGGGCGGGCAGGCCGGTCCCGGGAGCGGCGCGGCGCTCGGCGATCATCTGGGCGATGCGCCCGACCACGCGCATGTGGGCCGCGAGGGCCCCCGGGGTCTCGGTCGCGGCCGCCTCGGTGTCCGCGACGAGGGCCGGGATCTCCTCCTCGGGGATGCCGTACAGCCGGGTAATGACCCGGATCGGGATCTGCTGCGCGTACTGGCCGATGAGATCGGCGGTGCCCTCGCGGGAGAAGGAGTCGATCAGCTGGTCGGCGGTGTGCTCGCAGATCCGGGCCAGCTCCACCCGGTCCACGGCGTCGAGGGCGTCGCCGATCGCCCCGGCGCGGCGCTGGTGCTCGGCCCCCTCGGTGTGCAGGACCGACGGTCCCCAGGAGCCGAACGGCGCGAGCGGCCAGTCCTCGGGGATCTGGTCGTACAGGTTCCACCGCCGGGCGTCCCGCCCGAAGAGCCGGGGGTTGCTCAGGATCTGGTGCACGTCACGGTAGGAGAACACGAACCAGGCCGCCATGTCCCCGTCGAGCAGCACCGGCGCGACCGACTTGTGAACGCCGCGTATCTCCCGGTACACGCTGGCCGGATCCTCATCGAACCGCTGGCCGTACAGGCGCGTGGCGTTGACGTGCGAAGGCGGGATATTCATGTGTCGCTCTCGAAATTTCGCGAAATCCGGACAGAGGTGAGACGCACGATATGCCGGGTACGCGCAGTTGCGTTCCAG
>Ga0131853_10001559_pt1 | contig 40966 bp, 16 predicted proteins | sample TergutLab28metaG_FD_92764 | JGI IMG/M metagenome (GOLD analysis project Ga0131853, IMG submission 92764) | Labiotermes labralis P1 segment gut microbial communities from Petit-Saut dam, French Guiana - Lab288 P1 (version 2) (version 2) | ecosystem: Host-associated > Arthropoda: Insects >...
GTTCATTACCGCACTCACAAGCGTCCGCCACCTATCTCTATCCTGGGCCAGCCCAATCCAGTCCATATACCCACATCCTACTTCCTGGAGATCCATCCTAATATTATCCACCCATCTACGCCTAGGCCTCCCCAGTGGTCTCTTTCCCTCCGGCTTCCCTACCAAGACCCTATACACCCCCCTCTCTTCACCCATACGCGACACATGCCCAGCCCATCTCATTCTTCTAAATAGCTAAATAAAATTTGTAAAACTTTCTTTCGTAAGCATTCAACGAAATAAACCATTTGCAAAACTTTAATGTAAAGGGCAACATGCTATTAAAATCTGTCTCAAATAAATACGGCAATGGGAAAAGGACTAGCGTTACTGAGTTTAGGATAGGAACAAATGATATTGTGTACAAGGTCAGGGATATTCGAGCTGTATTAAATGTGGGGAATTTCTTGGTAACAAGCGACTGTTAGACTGTTAAGGATGACAGGACAAGATGGCGTTAGATTGTAATAGTGTCCTGCAAACAAAGAATTTTATTATTAGCTCTACGAAAACTGGTGGAATTTCATCGCTGAATGTAGACGAAACCTAGCCCAATATTTGAACCAGGGATGTTCGGATAGTAAAGCAAGCCTCTCAACAACATTGTTTTGTGTTAAGTTCTTGCTAAGGAACTCACCATAAAAATGGAGAGAGTTTTCAATAACAAGTCCACTTTGTATGCATAATATGGCAACGGAGGCTTTTATATTAGAGTCTCCAGAGAGAAGTATTTTCAATTTCTTGCTAAGACGCTTCCAAGCACTTTCATCAGCAGAAGCAAAATTTAAAGCTAGATGTGTTGTATATTGCTACCTCCATTTGCACATTAATGGGATGAAACTTTATCACTGGAATTTGGTTCAGCATTCAATTTAGTACACTCACAGTACCGGTTCGCTATATAATACGTTCCCTTACTCCATGAACCGGTTATCTAGTCGTCCATTCAGACAGACATTTTTCAATAGTTACATACATGAATTACGTAACACAAATGGCTTAACAGAGGTTTAGTTACTGTGAACATTTCTTCTGACTTGTGTCGTCTCTCAATCAGTAGCCATCACTTTCTATCACATGCCAGAAGACCACCCAATACGACATTTTATCACCTTCCAGCTACGGAAACAAGATTATCTACACACGACTGCAAAATACTACAGACGTCTAAAATTCTTGTTACTCGTTCACGAAGCAAACGATTAGTAAATTTAATTACTTATATGTTCTTCTGAAGGACACGTTCTGTCTTCTTTAGTTTCATATCGCCATAAAATAAATAAATTTCACTTTTTAAGGGCTTAAGTTCCTGATTTTCATGTAAAATATATGCTGTTATGATACACACCACCTTACACTACGGAGTCAGTAACGTTTGAGAAGCAATGTTTTCCTGAACTAGTCGTGACATTTCCCGCAAATTATTGCACCCGCATGTTCATTTAAGATTTCCAAAGAGCCTACGACTTTTCCTTACTTTGACCCAGATGCATATATTATACGGCCACACATCCTACTTGGTTAAGATCCGTGTATTCCCATCTACACCTAGGTCTTCTAAGTAGTCTCTTTCTCTCAATTTTTTTCCACCGAAAGCCTGCATGAATTTCTGTTATCCGCTCTGGGATCCACATGATACATCCATTCCAACTTCCTTGATTAAATTACCTGCATTATGTTCAGAAGAAAACAACACGAAGCTCGTAATTGTCTTGTTACTTCCATCCAGTTGGGCCAGAATGTATTTCACAACACTCAAGTCTCGAATGGCCTCCTCCCATACCCTTTTCTCAACTACAGAGACGAATTTTCACATCCACATAAAACGAAAGATGGGTTTATAGTATTGTACATGTTGATTATAATCTTTTTAGAAACACAGCGTTTATACGAAAGAATGGAGACAGGTAATCTTCAAATTTAATCTGCCCTCAGTTGTTCAATGCATGATATTGCAATTTCTTACTACGCTTACAAAATATCTGAACTTTGCCACTTTTTCGAAGGTCTTATAATGTTGTGGTTTTGTCCTGCTCTTGTGTTGACGAAGCAGAACATATGATTAGTTAGCTCTTAGGCCACACTCCTTACAAATGCTTAATCATAGTAAATGCTAGTCTCAATCCACCAAGGCACAAAATTATTTACATAAATCAAACACTCCATTAGCAAATCCCCAACAACTTTCGACGAATCCCGACATCACCAGGAGGTTTTCTTCCAAACACATGCACTTCAATAGATTTCACTGTGTATTAAGTGGCTCTGAACCAAAAGTAACATATTGCCTGACTTATAAATATTTAATTATTCATACTTTTACCTAATTGATATTATTATAGCCTCTGTTTACTTCAAGAGTTCCGTATAATTCCGCTTGTAGGATTTGAATTAGCTAAAGGATCTTAACAATAAAATGGTTAAATAAACTATTGTAGTTAATATTTCAATTAGTAACATAACATTCAAACCTTTGTACCTACAAGTTATAGGTAGAAAACTGCCTGCCGATGGCAATATTCAGCTGAAATATATTGCCGTTTTAAAAATAAATTACCGATTTATTTGATTGTTATTGTACTTTGATGGTCATTGATTTGAAATGACGAAGTTAACAACTTTGAAAAGTAACAGATTATCAAAAATATAAAAAGCTTTCGGAAGACGAAAAACCCATGCAGAATTTCAGCCGTTAAATTTCAAGGAAAGGTACTACCTGGAGAAAGTAAGAGAAATAGGTTCATATATAAATGTAATATGAAAAGGATTCTAGATACATAAGAAATAAAATTGCTGAGTGGATTAAGCTACTCAAGTTATTTTGTAAAAATAGTGATGTCAATAATTCTCAAAAACTACGGCATTTTCAAATACTCTCAGCGTGAATTAACCAAACGCGTTATCCAGCACTTCAATACAGCGGTGTTATTTTCAAATATTCAGGTAATATTTCTGACCACAAATTTGTCCTTCATTGATGCTGTCCATCCTACTGTCTACCGCCTTCATATCAGTTAGTTTACACCGATGTTGATTAAAACTACCTGATTCTTTGTTTTTCTTCTACACTCAATTTACATGAAACAATTTACTCTATTCTAAAAGGTGTTAGATGCGTTTGAACACGCAGGTTATGAGAAACAGGATCAGGGTAGAAGAAAAATATTCGCTGTAAACCGAAAAGTGACAGAAACAACGGCTTTTATCCCTCGCTGTCAGAGGAAATTGGCAATGTCACATTCCATTTCCTATGGGGAATGAGAGTCGAAGGCTGTGTCGCTTGACTCAAGTGGTGGAGTGATGCAGAGAAAGGACCACCCGGAGTTCAGAAACCAAAACCTGGAATGTTTCAAAGACTTAACAATCTGAACGTGCACTCTATTACCTCCCATACAAGCAGCAAAACGAATACATTCCTCATTGCCTTCATGGCTTAGAAATTACGTACTCAAACCGGCAAATTCCTGCACATAGTGGCCGAATCCCACACGACCTAGACACTAACTCTGGATTCCACCTGAAAGTAAACAGGCAATTTCATTCAATTTTATTCTTCTAATGAACTTGCCGGTTAAATAGCTACTGCCAATTTATCTCCTGCCTTCTGCTTAAGATTCTGAGTTCAGTCTGTAATTACCTGTCTTTCAGGAACAAACAGACTGCTCTACAAGATTTAGAAACTGAATTACGCACGGACTGATTTCTGGATATAGTCATATGTAGGTAAAACACGTAGACCGAACACTTTTAACCACAGCTTAATGGTTAAAGTTCCTTTGTGAATATCTCAATGTGAAATCTGATAAATCTAAAATTATTTGAAATCACGTGTCAAAGAACATGTTAAGAATGCATCTAACATCAATTTTCATATGCGTCACCCATAGGAGGTATAAACTTCAAAAAGCTTGTGCGACGTAAATTAGAAATAATAAGCTTAATATTAGCCTACGTGTTTGCCAACAAGCCGAATTCAAGAAAAGGATGGAGCATGTGGTTTTCAGAGACTAATATTCACTTGACTAAAAGCATCCGCAACTTTCTTAGTTCGTGGAACACCTGGAGAGCGCGGTGTCCGCTGCGGAACGAATTGAGATATTGATTTTCTTGTCATTAGAACAATGAAAAATACTACTAACCAAAAATGATTTTATAAATATTATATTGTAGGCCTGATGGGACCTTCACTTTTTTGTGTTAACGAGAAATAAGTTACTGAATAAAATTACATTCCATTAATTTTATTTTTTTTAAAAATTGGGTAAATACCGCCATCAGTATATTTCATTTACGGAACAGTTCGATTTTAGTTCAGCGAGTGAAAATCTGTTTAAATGCGGTTTAAAGACCACCGACTCATACAAGAACGCAACCGACATTTATGACGCTCCTGACATGGCTGAAAGAACGTTATTAAGTCCTTCGATTTTTTTTATCTGCTATAAATTACGATAATTAAAACTGTTAAATTATCTGGCTGACTTAACTAGAAACTACTGAACCACGAAGAAGCTATTATCAGTTATATGAATAAATGGACAAAAACTCCATGCAAGTGAAATTTCTTGAGATGCAAACAATTCCTCATCTAGCCAAGAAATTCTCGGATTTAACACAACCAGAATTTCCATTTTCTTGTCACTTATTCCACAACTGCGCCAGACGTTTCCAATCCACGTCGCCCCATCCTATCAATTATTTTAAGATATATTTTAATATTATACTCCTATTTATTTCTACATCTGTCCACTCACGTTTCTTTGTGTTTCTCAAAAACAAACCTGTATCCCCCCCTCTCTCCGCTACCAACCACACTACCCCCCATCATTCTCATTTTCCATGACTTGATCAGCCGAATAAAATACAGCGAAGAGTGAAAATCATCAACTCATCAATTACGCATTTTTTGCTGTACTCCGTGTCTTTACATCGCTTAGGCCCAAGTATCTTCCTGGCGTTCTCGTACTTACATATCCCCATAGTAACATGATACGGAAGCCTCAAACTCGTCGGATGCTACTTTCATGTGAATTTGACGATAAATAACTAAAAATTGTAGTTGCATCTTGATAATGTCGTAGTTGCTCAAGAAATTCTTCGTTTCTTGTGATCAAAAATGCATTGCAGTGTCCAAAACAGGCAGCCACTGACAATACTCATATGAATCACATTTATATAAAGAATATTTGTTTCTGTCGGTTATACAGGTACAGTGTAAGTAACTTACATTGTCAGCGTAAAGAAAATTAACATATTCCACATTAGGTACAGGCAAGCGCAAGAAAACAGCAACGATAATTTGACACCATACAGGTGGTGCAGTTGGACGTAAATGTCCGCAAATTGGTAATTGATTTAAGTGAGTTATTAGAGGGAGCCACTTGAGCCTCGTGGAATGAGAGTCTGGTACACACTGAACAGGAAGCGGTGGATTCGTCAGCATGGCTCTGGCTTTCTATTTAGGGGACCTTTCTGCCCTTTCCAGGAATCGAATTCCAGCCCTTAACTGTGATACATAAGTACTTAACCGTATTATTATTATTATTATTATTATTATTATTGCTATTTTTGTACATAATATCTAGGTAACTGCCAGAAAAAAGTAGAAAAAACACTACTCAGGTTAATTCGGATACTTCTCTTAGTGACGTAAAACCGAAATCTAAAACACGAGTACCAATACACAAAAAAAAAAACGAGACTGTAAATTCGAACAAATAACTTACGAATTATACGACTATTTCATGATGGTGCACCCATCCCTGTACCTCGCTTGCTCTATCTCTCTCTTTTTCCCCTTACTAGCATTTTGTGGATGTGCGTGGGCAGCAGCAGCAGCAGCAATTATTGCCTTTCGAACCATTATTAAATTTTGTCGAGTGGAGACATGTTGGAATATTGCAATCAGTACGTTGCGTTTTTTTTTTGACTGGAAGGGAATAATATTGAGACAAAAAATCGTACACATATAACTAAAACAAATGTTTCCATGTTCTAGTAAAACATGCTTCTTGTTTGAGTATAAAAGAAGACTCAACGAGTTCTATTTGTAATAAAAACGAAATTAAATCTGTCAAAAGTGTCGATGTTACCCAAGCGCGAAAATGGCGTATTAGTTGTCTGTGTGTTGTCTAGTGTTTATAAAGTCATTCGATTAGGCATTCTCAGCTGCAAACGGCCAAGAAAGTTGACTCAAGTGGCCTAACTTCCGACTTTTATTCGGGCGAAGAATGTTTCGACTAGCAAGTAGGTATGAAGTCAATAACACAACTATTGTTAATTAGATGTTATATTATAAGTAAAAAACTACATATTTCGGCCGGTAGTGGCCAGCATCAGGTCTTTTTCATTCGACACACTTAAGATTAGTTATACAATTGCGTGGCGGCATGTTTGATGAGGACATATCTATATTGAGGCCTTTGTTTGAGTGTAGTGTATCTATACTAAGTGTGTGGGTGAACTACTTTATGATACATAAATGTATGCTTTGATAATATCAACAAACCGAATAAACAAGGAGCCAAAAAACAGGACCAAAAAAAATCAAGAAACAAATACAACGGAACAAAACCAAAACAGGAGCTAAAAATCATAAAACACAAAAAATCACAAAAGGGGGAGAGCCTGGAGGTCCTGTCGTGTGGAGGCTGCTATGTGTGTCCTCGTGCGGGTCTGGCTTATTGTGTGTTTCTAATTTCTGAGGGGATACCGACTCCATCAATTTAAGTCAATGAAGATTTCCGTGAATCTGGCATACAATTTATTGTTGATTATTGAACCTACCATTCGACACTGTGTAATTGGACGTTCTGACCACACAGACGGTTGTCCCTTTACCCGCATGCTGGAGTGAAGTTATGGTGTCGGACATTCCTACCCTCTGTACTAGACGCATGTTAGTCATTAAATTCTGGTCCCGCCAGCTTGAGCTATTAACATCGTCTTCCATAGATCATATAACGAAATAAATGACACGCGAGCTTTATCGTGTGTAGGGTAGTAGCACATTATATATTACATATTGCGTGCTATATATATATAACATTTTGTACATTATAAAACCCGAGTGCAGAATTTATCTAAACGAACTGACCACATGAATGAAAATCCTTGGGAAGATGTACAGCCTTCAGTTTAGTAGTCGAGCATGTAATCCACCCAACAGCAGAGAAGGAAATTTAGCTGTTACACCGCGACTTTCTTAGAGGGAACATATATATGGCCACAAAAAAATATGTAAGAGTATACAGTGTACTATCCTGATCCCATTATATCAGTGAATGGAGGGATGGAGCACGTTCAATCGACATTCAATAGGTTTCTTTTTCCCAGCGAACATCCATTATTTTCTAACAAGGGCGTCTGCACATGCACTCAATGCCCCTCCCCTATTATGCTTCACCATCATTCATTATTTAGCGCATAAACGTTAGAGCAGCCTCGACAGACACATAGGCGCTAATGTACCTCAGGTCTTAGCTCAAAGCGGTCCGTCTCTAATATTGATATCCAGTTTAACTGGCGCAATATCTTCCTAGTTCAATTACTTCGAATTTCAAGATTTTTAAGTAAGCAATAAATAATAAAAAATTATATATCTTTATCTTAATTACCGGCCATGCAAATCAAAAGTTCTTATCGCCATATTGCGTTCCATGACCTTATTAGCTCTGCTGTTTCGCAATTATTCCTCAAAAATAAAGATTTTAGAGAAAAAATTTATTTGAAATTAAATTTATTCGGACTTCCTTTACAGTTCTTATCTTGAACTTGTCTTCATCAAGGCAGATTTTGGCGATAGATCATAAATCTACGACGTTTTACGCCCTACCTGATATATTTTACCCCATTTAACCTAAATTAATAATTGTCGATACATCTTAATAAACCTCTCCAACTTTTACGAATCCCGCCAAATGGGAGCCGTGTTTTTCCAGACCGACAGACATACAAATATGTCAGCGCTAAGAGCCGATTTTTACAACCTACCGTTTAAAATTCAGTGCTGTACGGAGAAATAATCTTTGCCTATTTGGGGAATAATATGAAGGAAATAATTTTCTGTCTGAAATTCGGAATATTTCAATGTTACAGCAGGTGAAATGTTCGTAAAACCCTGTCTTATGTATGTATGTATGTCGGTTTCAAAACGTTGTTCTACGTTGTCCCACACCTAGACTCCACTGCTTCATATCTTCCCACTGACCTTCGTTTAGGTTTCTTTCGTTCATGGCCTTCCTTATACCTTCCATCCAGTTTTTCGTCGGTCTTCCTCGCGCTCTTTTTTTGTTTCGGCATCCACTTCAATGCTATTTTGGGTAATCTTCCCTCTGTCATTCTTTGGACATGGCCGTACCATGTAAGTTGGTTCTGTTCAATTTCTTTATAATTGCTTCTTCTAATCCAATTTGTTGTCATGTAGTTACATTTCTAATTCTTTCTTTTCTTGATATTCTAGAAGATCTCCTCAGGACATCCATCTCTGTAGCTTCGACTCGTCTTCTGTTATTTTCTGTGAGTCTCCATGTTTCGGACCCATACAATAAACTGTTTTTAATCAATGCATTACGAATGTTAAATTTTCTCTCCTTTCTTATGTCTTTACTCCACAGTATCCCGTTTAAACATACTATACATTCCTTGCTTTTATTACTCTTGATCTTATTACTTTGTCGTCTGTTCCGCTAGTGTCAAAATTGCCACTTAAGAAATTTCCGTATTGTTGGTGCAAAAACAGCTAATTTATGTATTTAAATACATTTACACTGCTCATCTACAAAAGAAGGGTGCTAACAGAGATGTAATAGAAAGTGTATTTGGAACTTTGATATAATCAAAAGTGTTAATATTGTTTGATGTCTATGAAGTACGACGTAAGCTAATAAAATATTTAGAAATGTGGTATTTTTTTATGGACTTTTAATAGTTTGCGATCTTCTAGATTATGAATTTCAGTAGCTCTCAGGGTGGTTTACACTCTTTTGGGCCAATCGTCCTGCTCCGTGTGCAGAATACTAAACTTTTGCTTCAACACAGAGACAATATATTCTCCAAAAATATTGGTAACAACATATAAGAATAATTAAGCCATTAAACCGAAACCACAAATTTTAATTTCAATAAAAGTGAAGTCACAAAACCTCAATTATGGTAAATTTAAAATTCATAAATATTAATTACGTGTAACAAACTTCCACTTGAGAATTTTCATCTTTCCTTCAGTGAAGAAATTCTTCACATTTCATCTGAAACTAGGAGGCTTATGACAATTCCGGTAAGAACCTGCCACTGATCTGTATGCCGAGCCAGGCGGTTGTAGACCACATCATTACATTCTTTCTCTTTGAAATCAATTTCAGTATTACCCTCAAATTTAAGTCTATGGCTCACAAGTGATACTTTCCTACAAACGTTCCATCTAAAGAAGCATCAGAAGAGAGGTATGGGTATGCGTGTGGGAATCTTTGAACCAGGTGGAGAGGAAACAAAATCTGACGTCTAGAGACAGACTAAACCCGAACTTCCATTTCGCAGACTGCAACTCTATTGTCATCTGTGCCGAAGTCTCTAACTTATAAAACGGCATTTCAAAAGTAAAGAAATAGTGAAACTCTCCGCTTTACGAATATTAAGAAATAGGCGCATATGTTTAGATTTTCTTCGGAGATGGAAGTTAAAATTCGGAATAATTTAAATACATGAAATTTCTTTCAAGTGGCGTGGATAAGAAACGCGAGATGAAATTCTGAACCGTGGTATACACACAAAGATATGAAGTGTGTACTGCTAGTTGAACTTCTAAGCAAGTTCCATACTTATCTGTAACATTAACATGGGGGACTTCTTCGCCCAAAGCATGGTTTATGTACTTTGTGTAATAGACTGTACGAAGTTATTATATGCCAATATATTTATCTGCACTCTGATAACTTGAAACGTCGCAAAAAACTGCTACGTCAATTGAAGTTTCTCTTATTATTTGATAATTCTAAGAGTTTAGAAATTGCTGTTGAAAGGAGCTGCAAATATATATTCTTAATTCAATTCATTTCCAAAAGAAAATGAACTTTTTGGCATACAGTATGCAGACATCGCTTTTAAAATATAATTAATTAATAAAACTACTTTAATATTTCGGAATGCGGATAAGTATTTTCATATTACTTAATTCAGATTAGTATAATTCTCACCATGTAACACTGTCTGTCTCCCTATATTTGTAAAAAACATCTCTCATATACTCAGTAGCAATAAGTATAAAATAATAGAATATGAAAACATTCCTCTTTATCAAGTTCTAAACTGTAAACCGAAATCAGTACTGCATTTACACTAAACTTTTCTCAAGTTCTCTTTTGGGAAGAAACCTGTGCAAAGCACCTAAAGCGATAATTATGACATAAATTTCTTTTCATGACAGAAGAAAGCTTTGCACAGAAAATCAACAAGACGTTCAAAACATAAATGATTGTACCTTTCTTTGAATATTTTTATTATTGCAAAAGCCTGAAAAAACTTCTAAATTAACTAATTTCATTTAGAAGAATACTATTTCAGTAGCTTAAGTGGTCAAGGGCCCTCACAATTTACAGGCTTTTAAAGTACATTATGGCCATATTTTATGTTCTCAAGGACGTTAATATGGGGCAACTCAAATTTGTCCTGTCTAACACAACACAAGTAAATGTAATCAAGTATCGGCCTGTACGTAGGCCATTCTCACACATGTGAACTCAAGAGTATATAGGGGAAGATACACTAGAAATTTACGGGGCCTGTTCTCACATTCACTGCTTTTTATAGTGTTACAATATCATACAGAATGTATACTGTACAAAATATAAAACTTATGTAACTTTTAAAAATGCACATATAGGGTCTTCTTTTTTATTAGGCCCTTATGCCGCGGTAAGAGGTCATATTAGAATTTCCCTTTTGGCTTTATGTGTTTTAAATGATGCAGAATGGCGTCAATGTAAATAATTGGCTTATAGAATCTTTTTTTTTTGTATCTCAGCTTACAAATTACAGGCCAAAATAGGATTTCACTAACCTTATAAATTAACGAAATAAGAAGACTCGCAAATTTTATGCTCTCATAACAGCGATGTATGAAGGTATGGTTGCGTATTGTACTAATAATGTAGTGGGGGAGCGATTTTTAACTGTAGAAGAGGCTTCGGTGGTACAGGGGTAGCGTGTTACCTTTAATTACCCAAGTTCGCGGGTTTAAACCCCGCCGAAGCTGTCACGATTTTTCAGGGCGAAAAAATCCTAAGCACGCTTTCCTTCGGAGGGGAAGTAAAGCCGTCGGTCCCATGTCGTAGTTTTGCGATATGTAAAAGTTCCATTAATGGTGTGGAAGTCGTCTTTTAGGCAAAATTACCGGAACTTTCTCGCCCACATAGTTCCACCTTTTGCTGCTAGGATCTCTCGCGTCTTTACGGACGTGGAGGCACCTAAAAAAAAGGGGAGATGGGGTAGTAGTAGTAGTACAATAAGCCTTGAAGGTTGCGGTACATCCGTGGCTTTAGCTACGGGCACTAATGACGAAGAACTGTAGGAAGTTTGTGTGTCTCTGTAGAAGTGAATGAATCGGAAGACGAACACCAGTTGCTTTCTATTGGGTATTGTTCGGTTCGGTAGAGAGATACTGCTGTTTCAAAGGAACGTGCTGTACTTTGTATTCAGGATGTAAGAGTGAGAGGAATTCAGAAAAAGTGGTTCTTTTACGGAAGAGGGACAGTTGTATTTAGGGCAACTACAGGAGACACATATATGGAGGGGGATTAAGGTTTGGTCATGGAGAATAAAGAGTAGGTCCGAAAATAATATGAAATAAATTTACATAGCAAAGTATATAAAATGGAAAAAAATAGTAAAACAACAAGAAGTGAGGGGCCGTGAAGAGGAAACACGAGCACTCTTCTGCCAGGTTAGGTGGCTTCATACTCCAGCAGGAGGCTATGTTCTTCACTACGGCTCTCAAAACAGCCTGCTTCTGGATCTTGTCTGTGCCAGATATAACCACTTCATATCTTCTTATCCTGTTTCTTTAACATCAATTTTAATATTATTCTCATATTTACGTCTCTGACTCCCACGTGGTCTCTGCGGGTTTTACAACTAAACTTCCGCACAGTTTCTCCTAAATATTACATTACATTAAATGCTTGAACACTTTATGTACCACTTTGTGCGCAGTTTCCACTTCCTACTCTGGCTGGTGCTCAATAGAGCTGATATACTAGTACGAATCCAGGCTATCCTGATTCCAAGACTTTGTAGCTCTTTTCAGCAGATCCAGACGAATGACAATTAATTATATTTAAAACAGCGACATCTGATAGTTTAAGGATAATTCATTAATCCATCTACTGGTATTAGAATTACAATTGTCCGCGTGAATACGATTTTTTTCCTTGTATAAAGTATTATAATTAGAAAGTGCAAGTAATTAACATCCGATTTCAAAAACCAATTGTCATCATAATTACATTCTGACTAGGATAAGTGTTTTCAAACAAGATAAAGTGCCCCATCAGTCACGGACGTCTTTGTTCCCTTCTCCGGGCGCGGCCTTCAAGTTTTGTGTTGAAACTGATATCCTAAATGGGTATTAATTGCTCAGTCTACTGAGCAGGACCGCCTTAAGTCACATTACTGTTTTAGCCATGCAGTGTTTTGACGTCATTTCCACGTGAAGGAAATTATTCAATTACCCGCGAACTTTGACTCATCCGAGTTTAACTTTATTTGATTTGGCTCGTCTTTGGTAGAAACGGAGGTCGGAGTTGTGAATGACATCTGACGTAACATCTGGAAGTCATAAAACTGCAGTAATACATTTAAAATATTCAGCAAGGAACTTCGTGGTGTAGACTTACACACGTCACTCAGTAGATCACTGATAGGAGAATAACATCAAGGAGACTACGATAGGAAGTTAAGTAATGCTTAGAGAAGTACCATGTGGAAATCCTTTGAAAAACGTCTGCTTATTACCAAGAAATTAGCGGAATAATATTCAGGTAAAACTTAGAAGTGGTGTAAATGTGAGGCGGATGAAAGTCGTTCAAGCTTTATCTAAAGTTATATTCTTATTTTAGCGGAGTTGGAAGGTTTCGCCTTTTCCTGCAGCACAATTAGATAAAGCAGAACAATGAAACTAGTCACGTTGTGTGCTATACGAAAAAAGGTGTGAATTAAATTAAACAACGTTGGTTATTTCTATTAACCAAAGGACTTTTGCATATTATAAAAAATACTTAAAATACCATGCAGAATTCTAAATCCCAGTAAATTTTGTAAATGTAACCTAACATATTTTTAGTCGTCCTGTACTCTTAGGATGATTGTGTGCTGGTTATGAAGCAGAGTTTTAAGGAAAAGAAACAACAAAGAATTGTGGTAGGAAAACGTCTTGAAAAATGTCAAAAACCAAAAAAGAAGAGCTACAGGGAGCTTAAAATCGTGGTCAATAAGGGGTTACATATTAATGGCGTCAAAACTTTGAGTTTTTTGTTAGTGACTTGGATTACTGAGTAACTAACAAATATCACTTTGTTAATCAGCAGTTTCACCCTACTACTTCAGCAACTCTGAAGGAAATAAATTAGTAGAATTTCGTTCAATATGAAATTCCACTCACTCTTAACCTCGGCAAAAGAAGGAGTTAAAATAGTCAGCTTCAAGCTTCGGTCGCTTTACCCCAAATAAATCCGCCCACTGTACTAAGTGAAGAAGAGGCTGGTTTGACCCCAGGGACGTTCTGGATATGTTAGAGGGCAGATAAATTTCTTGTCCCTGCCGGGAATTGCAATAAGATTCCTCAGTCGTCCAGTCTTAATCCGGTCACATAAAGAGATACAGGAATTAATCAGAAATATTGACTGGACCGTGAAATTTTGTTAATATAGTTCGAGGAGTGCGGAAGTTTGGAGAATGCTGTTTACTGGACAATGTCCACTGCCTCAGGCCAGTAGAGATTGTTCTGAAAACTGGTCCTTCTGTCGCCCTTTTACCGTGATTCCATGTCGCTGTACGAACAGAATTGTTACAGTTGTTACCTACAGGTTAAATCATAACAGCGCTCACTAATTTTAAGATAAAGTATGTAGCTTAAATACCATGTAAGGCCGTTTTTGTATGACATACTTCAGACAACGGACGGCAGCATCTTGCCCGAATTATGTCTTGCAATGAAACTCCGAAGACTCCTGCCGAATCCTTCCATACTCATCGTATACATAACCTTCTTGCATATTTAATGACGTATAACACTTACTTACCCAAAATATCATTCTCGTCATTAGTGACATAAAAATACATCATCGGGCTTTATCACGGCGAGGCTCTGAAGAATACTGTTTTCTGGAATGTGACTACGTGTAATTTGACAGGAATTTACACAAATTTCGCTGCAAATTTCTTCCACCACATTCCGGAAGACAGTATTCTTTGACTGTAGGTCTAACAAATTTGAAAGAAGCGTTGATCTTCTATGGCGATGACCTCCGATTAGCTAAGTTCCAATATTGACATAAACAGGAGGTCACTGGGATGTTCAGTCCGTGTGAGACTATCGCTTATAAATAGTCCCCTGCATTCCAGGTGAGAGTTAATTGCAACAGTTTGAAGAATAACGATCAATCTTGTGACAATACCGAAGAAATTACGTTGTAACTAACAACCATCGACAACCGAAACGTAAAACATTCCTATCAGTATCGAATGACACTTGTGAGGGCTTGAAAATACACTGAACCATGTCAGCCATAGGACTGTGTCAAGTGAAAATCAGCGATACAATTCGGCAATAGCAAAACGACACCAAAAGAGGAATACAGAATCTTTCACGATAATTAAAACAAAATCAGTGTTTGAAACTGACTAAATTAAAGACGTGAATTTCTTTCGTGTTTGTAAAGAAATTTATTACATTTATGTAACCACGATTCACAAATTACGCCCTACACGTTCCTATATTTCATCCTCTATTTTTAGAAAGCACATTAATGTTTCCACCCGACACTAGGGTCAATCGCGGTTACACATGTCTCGGGTATAGCGGAACTTCGGATCTAAAATATTTTTTGTTTCTATTCCTTGATCTTTTCAAACTGCTGTGACGCAATTACAAGGTCTGTAATACTGGTCTTCCACATACCGGAAAACACAATCATTTTGGTTTTTAAAAACCACTTATTTAAAGTTGAACTGGAAAAAAATCGCTCTTCATATCGAGTTTTAAACAAAACACAAAATACATTTTATTGGTAGGTCTTGGACGGTTTTAGACGCTAGAATCTGGTGTTACATAATTCAACCACTAGTTTTTAAAAAGTATTAAGAACAAGAATAATGAATGACAAGGAAGCAAACCAACATCATAAAATGCAAAGTCGGGTGCTATAAATTTTTCGTGCTAGTTTATGGAGTATGCGATTGCAAAACTTGTAATGACATCTCAACCGCTAAAACCGACCTACTCCAACTGGCGTATTCATTTAGGTACCGTAAATAAAAATTTTAAACATTTTTTCCGGTTTTTATCGTTAAGCGCATTTCTTGCCCTTTAGCTTAATCACTTAAAATAAGATGCAGCGGAAACTCCAAATCTTATAGCTTCTCGTCGTACCATTTTCTCTAGCACGCAATTAATTATTTGGTTTAATTATTCCTGAACTGCATAAATTATTTAGCGAAGAAAAATTGGATAACAAATTTCAAAAGAAACACTCTTGATTTGTTTTGATGTAGGAACTAAGGAATCTTTTGGAAAATGAATAATGCTCCGGTCCAATCGTACAGTCCCTGCGTCTAGTACCTAACTTGAAACCCCGGTATTTGAAAAAGTAACAGCATGCCAGCATACATTTAGTTATAGTGTGAATCACAAGAATAAAATTGTTTGGGTTTTTATAAATTAGCAATCCAAGAAAAACAGGACGCCTTCTTCTCAGTTCGGACACTTTGTAAGATATAATTTCCTCTGCTGATGTAATATGGTAGTAATAAAGATCACATTGATCTTTATTACTACCATAGAAAGGGCACATTAAAAATTCGATAAATAAACACAATGCCGTCTAACATAAAACTTTATTTCTTTCAACATTACATTTTTCGATCACGTGTTTTATATAAAATCTTACAAACCTGATAAAATATTGCTATTTGCGAGATGTCTCTAATATTTGATTTTGGCTGGACAGCCCCCAGTGGACCAGGGCCTCCTCATTCACGAGGTTTCTAGATCACACACAACGACACACCACAGTCGGTATGATTTCTCTGGACGACTGATCAGCTCGTCGCAGAGACCTCTACTTGAGAACACACAACACTCACAATAGACAAACTTCCATTCCTCTGTTAGGATTCAAACCCACAATCTCAGCAGTCGAGTGGCAGCAGACTTACGCCACTGGGTCCGGCCTTTCTCAAATATTACAAATTATTTAGTACAATAAAACTGTAGTTTTTTAAAATGTAGCGTTGAAATAAATGATAAAGTTTTGTGGTAGACGGAATTGTGTGCACTTAAGTGATGATCTGGACACAAGATAATGGATACCAACAAACTGATTGCAAATCAGTCCCACGGGTTTCATTTTTTTGCATAATAAGTGCGAGAGTTTTTAGCGTTTTGCAGATTATCCCTCATCACTGTTAGTAAAGTTGCATCATAAAAAACGTGATTCTTATACACGTTTATGTTATTGAATTAATTTTTCACAATAGCTAATATGCTAGTCAAGTTCCATGAAGGTTTCAGTTATTCCTGTCCCACTTCAGCATGGTTTTTGTTAAGTAGGATTTCTATTTATATAATCCTAACGGCTTTAAAGTTTATATAATAATTTTAACTACGAACAAAACTGTATCATTTTACTTAGAAATTCTTTGTACTCTGCTGAATTTTAATTCAGCACTAATATTTATCCGCCAGCGCACTACTAGTCGCATAAAGTTAAACAAATATGCAACTAATGGTTTTTTACTGAAGCCTTACTTTTATTGTGGGGCTATGTAATCTGTTCTGAAATCCGTGTAATAGAAAGCAGTTTGCATTTTAAAACTCATGTTTTGGATATGAATAACACAAATATTTAGTTCTTCAAATTGACAATTCTATCATGTTAAATCGTATCATGCATACACAGAATTTTAGAGAAGGACCTGCATCTCACACAGCGGTTTTCCTTCTCTTCCATACTGAAAGTTGGTTCAAGCATTCATGTTCTGAGTTGTAGTCTGCAGGTGCCCTAACTGAATTTGGACCAGGACACGAACTAAACCGACTAAGATTTGACTGCGTCTGTTTCGGCCCTTCCAGACATGTTCACGGTAAGCGCAATTTTTTGCATACTATTATGTGCAACAATTTTGTTTATTAACTTTTTGTTTTGTTTTTAACTTCTTATTTGTTCACTAGCAGTTGCACAACTTTCCAAGTGCCTACGTGACACCACGAGGCACACTATGATTCACGGATTTGGGGCATAATTTCAGTGTCGTGTGCAAAGGCGGGAAGCCGGCTAGTTTCGCTTCTGTTTCTTTGTTCAGTTATCAAGTGGTTCCGTGGTATAAAGGGCGCGTTTACGCTGGCTTTCTGCATAAGGCAATCTGTAGCCAGTTACAAGTTTTATATGAGGCGGTGTATAAACCCAGAGTTATCATCCGACAGTTACAACCATTAAGGTTCAGTATTTGGCTAACTGACAAGAGTTATTGCCAAGTGTTAATAGTGATTAGTGACTCCTGGCACGCGTGTGAAGGACACAATGGGTACTACTTCGATGGGGGAATTAAATGTGAATAGTTTTAGAGCAGTTTGCATGAGGCAGTGTTAGCAACTTTACAACCATTTTTTTTGCAATTAACCAACTCAGTGCGCAAGATCTTGTTTTACAATAAGTTTATTTCATGCCTCTACATGTTTCGAGCACATGTGCTCATCATCAGGAGGTCAAAATTGTATTATACAGCATCTGGTATCATCAAATGTAGAGGCATACAATAAACAGTTGGTAAATAATGTACCTATATTCACACACCTTGCTCCAATTATTTGTTTTACTGGGCCTATAGACACCAAACTGAGTGACAAATATTCTATAAAAATATTACGAATGCCGTAACGAAATTTGCGTATTTGTACAATATCTAATACTATACAACTGGGATAGGCAATCCGCAGCCCGCCGGCCGCATGTGGCCCTGCTTCAAATTTGTGCGTTCAGCGGACGCCTAATATCAGCTTCGAAATTATGATTCATGAACCGAAACACTGAAAATCATTTGAAATGTATGTTTCAAAATGCTACAAGTTGTTACCTGTATTTTGGTTTCGTACAGCCGAAATTTTATCTGAAATACTTTACGATGCAATGATGTCATTAAATTTTCTTTTCCTTGCAGATGCATGTTTAATTAATTTAGATGCTGCGTGATGACACAGTCCTGTATCTTTTAGGTCGCTTAAACCTTTTTCTTGTTCTCATTTATCAATTCATAAAACTCTTTTAACAGTGTGTGCCATTTTCATAGCCAACGTACATATTAAGGAATAAATCAGCTAAATCCCGACAAAATATTCCTCGGAAACGAAAAAATTTCATAATTGATATAGGTGCTTTAAAAATATTCTCCAATCTTTTTTTGTCACGCAAGACCTTGTTGTGTTTTATGTAGTAAAAACGGTGTAGTTCCCTATCTATATTTTCATTTTTTGTGTAATTCCTTTTTTAAGTCCCACAATTATTAGTTTTACATATTTCTGCAAACAGTTACTTCTTCCCGCTACTCGCCAGTGTGATCCTTTATCCACGCACAACAAACACCTCATCCACCGAAAAAAAAACAACAGTAATGTCGCCAGTACTTGCGTGCTAGATGATCAAATTGATACCATACGTTCGCCTTAAAAATGTGGAAAACACGAATTTTCTTACAGTAATTTTGGAATGAATTTTATAATCTTATCCAAGAAACAGATACTATTTACGTACTGCAATACTGGAGCCATATTCTCTACTTGTTTGGAAAAATTTCGCGAGCCACCAGAAGAACTCATATGACCCACATGCGGCCTGCGGTCACCACTTTTATACAACATGCTTAGTGTGTTTATTTGAGACAAATGTTTCAATATTTACTTGTGTGAAGTACATATGTATAAATATATGTGCATATATATACATGTGTGTGTGTGTGTGTACACACACACACATGGCGCCTTACCAAATTTCCTCGAGTTGTCAGGAAGTCTTATTAATGCCATTTTAAATATATTCTACAGAAGAGGCTGCACCATGATGTTGGAAGTGGAATGTGACTCACAAATGCCTGAATATTGCTGACTCATAACAGAGACTATTACTACGTATATCGTTGCAAGTGCTATAGAGATAATGTAATATTATTTGCGCCTATCCTACTTGCGTATCCTCGTAACGCAAGCGATGAGCCGTCGACATACGTTGATACTAAAATTTCGTAAAGTTAATTCCCATTAATTCATTTGTTTTCAGGGCTTTGACTGATCCAAGAAAATATCGTGTATAGTACATTTGTCTAACAAGAATTCAAAACACAATCAAATACATTATTCACTACGTCATCTACGAGTATTTTACGAGAGATCCATAACATCTGCTTAAATCAGTTCTCCACAGAGTGCGATCTAGTGTTTCCTCCTTGAAGTTCCGGTATATTCTCTTTTCCTGAAGGAAATCCAGTAGCTGCTTACGTTTCCTTCCACCTCTTTCCGTCCATTATATCTTCCTCTCAGTAGCCAATTCTTACGCGACGTGTGACCAATCTATTTGGTCTTCCTTCTCTTTACTTCGGGTAGGATAATCCTCTCTTCTTCAACTCTATGTAATACTTTTTAGTTTCTCACACGATCGGTCCAACTGATCTTCTGTATCCTTCTCCAGCTCTACATTTCAAAACTATCCATGTATTTCTGACATAATTTCCGAAGTGTCCAAGTTTCAGCAGCATACAAAGCCGTGCCCTATTATTAGCACTTTACTAGTTTCTTCCTCAAATTTAAGTCCAATTTGCTGATGAAAAGAGTCTTCATCTTGTTGAATGCTACCTTTGCCACGGTAATCCTGTATTTAATTTCGCACGTGTACAACTTGCATCATTTGTTATCATGCTACCCAAATATTTGAACTATTCCACATTGTCCAGTTGTTTTTGATCTGTCCTTATCAGCACCGGGAATGGCCGCGTTATCATTCTCTTTACCTTAGTTACTTCCACTTTCATTTTCATTCCACAGCACTTTCCAATTTCCATTCATCTACAATCATGAATATCAAGGGACACAAGTGTCTTTCCTTTCAAACACATTTCTTCTTACTACTTGCACCTGTTTCTATAAAATCACATTCTATCAAATGGAAGTCACGATGGAACTGACATAGTCATAAGGTAGAGTCGTATTTGTGATGCTAAAATTTCCGTAACTAGTCAAATTCCCCACATTACATGGAAGACGAAGGTTCATTACTGTGTTCACTGTACCATTGTCATTATCCTGAGCCAGACCAATCCACTCCACATACCCTAATCTATTTTTATTACCCATTTTAATATTATTCTACCACTGGCGTATACATCCTCCTTCTGCTGCGAATGAAAGACGCGTCATTCAAATGTGGAGGATAGCTTAGAATATATTAAATAAACAGTTGCGGGCAGCCGACAAGGGGTAACACTTCTACTTAGGGGCTGGGCAAAGGGTCGACAGGTACGCACAGTCAAAATGTAACATGTTACGCAATGGTACTCCATAATAAAATACACGAAATACCATAAACGTTCCTGGAAGTTCCTTAAGCTTACTTCACGTACCCTTTAACTAACAGGTATAACCTTCTCAGTAGGAGGGCATATGAAACAAAGAACGTTAACAGAACGTAACAGATATGTATTAAGCGTATTTCTGTCGTACAGTTCCGTTCCCATATTAATCATTTATATTTTATTGAAATAAACTGGGTTTCCCTCCAATTTCTCTTGAGACGGATTTACTCCTTTGGAGCCTCTTTCCTGTTTGATCAATATTTTAATGAAGGACTAATTAATTAATACTTTATATATTACGAACCTAAATTGTGTACTGCTTTCGAGAAGGATCTGTCCTTGAACTTATCAAATAAGTGAACGTACAATATTACAGGAAGGTCTGTTTCATTTATTCTGTTAGTTAGTAGTAGTAGTAGTAGTAGTAGCAGTAACAGTAGGAATAGTAGTAGTAGTAGCGGTAGTGATAGTGGTAGTGGTGGTGGTGGTAGTAGTAGTAGTGGTGGTGGTGGTGTTGGTGGTGGTAGTAGTAGTAAGTTGCACCCTATTTCCGCTTGTGTTAGTGGAAATTTGAATGATTTTGTAAAGCAGCGACTGTGTGGAATAAATAAAACAGTGAAGGCACAAGACGGGGAAAGTACATGTACCGTGAAATTGCGGTGCGTTCATGCAACCATTGTGGCAGTAGGAAGGCAAAAAGTATCACATAGTCTAAGTGTGTATTTTAGCTATACGTATCTAGCATGCAATGCGTATTTGCCATATTTTTATCTGTGTGTTGTCCGGCTGTACAACATTTTTCAGCATTATCTCATAAATGGCATAATTTTCTAAAAACTTAAATTATTGAACAAAATGTATCCTTTGATTTTCTCTTTAATTCTATCTACTACATTTCTCACCTTAAGAAGAAATGAGTCAGATATGATAAAAAATGTGTATTGGTTGTTATGTAAAGCATAGCGATTCTTGTCAGATTTTAATTAACCTTGCATTTCATCGAGAGTTTTGTCGAAAAATTCTCAAATGTAAAATTTCATGAAACTCCGTCCAGTGGGACCGGAGCTGTTCCATGGGGACACAGGGACGAACTGACAGACAGACAGACATGACGAAGCTAATAGTTGCATTTCGCAATTCCCAGAGCGCGCCAAAATACGACAGTTTTATTGGTTCTTTCTGTGTTCGTAAATAGATGTCGTAAAGTATACATTGTGGAATTTCCATGTCAATGTATTCAACCGGACTTTATGTATTCGAGAAAATAAAAATGTTTTTATAAATTTTAAATTTTGTAGTTTTTAATACCAGCAAACACAATACAGCTTTTGAAAAGAAACTGCTTCAAAATAAAGGACATTTTTTGAAGTCCTCCATGCGTGGTTGCGAATTGTTTAGTTGAACTAGCGCGTAACGGGTTGATATTGACCATGAAAAAATTTTTAACAAATGTTGTAGAGGATAATAAAACACGCATTCTATGCCCCAGACACTTCAATTGTGTCAAACTATTCAGTGCAGTTAAACTAAGTGAAGCGGACATTTTTGAAGGAAACATAATATTAGGAATTCATATTTCACAGTTGACATGCCATAGTATTTAGTAGAATAGAGTTTGTAGTTGTAATTTTGATGGTCAAAAGGAACAATAATTACGGATAATTTAGAACTGTTAGTTACCTCTGTAACCAAGAAAAAATGAACAACCTACATTGGGTGTAACTCAAAATAAAGCCATAGGGACATATTTGATTTAGGGTAGAATAAGGGAAATAGAGAAAATCACCTGATGAATGACTACAGCGTGATTAAAAAAGATGGACTCATTTTTATATATCTATATTTCCTGGAATATAAAAGATATATCAATGATCTACATAAGATGTGAAAAAGAAGATATGGAAGTTTCAAATAGCTTCGCTACAGTGCTCGTCTACTTCACAGTCATGCAGCAGCGTCAGCTGAGAATAAATGACTAATATTCAGCCAAGATTTTTTGCGTTGAGTTCATTAAAACTGAGTCGGCGACTGCTGTGCGGCGTGCGTTTCGTCTTCGTTTCAACATTAAGCCTCCAACGAGGAAGAGCATTTGTCGTTGGAATCACCAATTTGAGCAAATAGGCTGTCTGTGTTAAGAAAAAAGCTCCGACCGACCACCTGTATCAGAGGAGAACGTGAGACGAATTGAAGACAGTTTTGAGCGTAGCCCTCGCAAGTCAACCCGTAGAGCGAGCAGAGAACTTGGAATACCGCAACCAACTGTCTGGCGTGTGTTGAGGCGCCGTTTACTTTTCAATTGAGTCCATTGTTTTGAATAACGCTACTACTCAACATAGGCGGTCAATTCTAGAGGGTGAGATTGGCAGGAAACTTTGGAGACCTACTTGAGTTCAGAAATTGAGTTGGGTATAAATAAGTGTCTGATCATTTGGACTAAATTACACTGGCTAGGGATAAGATATAGTGACAGAAACTTCTAAATAAATATAATATAACAAATTTGAGAGAAGGCATCATTAAGTGCTCTAATGAAGTCCATAGTAAATTCACAAAATATACGTCAGCACAACAAATATGCCTATTTGCTCCAATAAATATTTGTTGTGCTGACGTATATTTCGTGAATTTACTATAATATAACAAAATTCGAATTCCATGAAATGGAGGATGCTTCCCTGGTCACGTGAACACCAACGTCTCAAAGACGACTTTTTTTTATGGAGTTTGTTCGTTCAAAAGTTACTTGTACTTAAACACATTCAATCACGTGCAAAGAGCTTTTCATTAATGTGAGTCTTAAAGCTCGACTTCCGAATTTATTATCATGCGAAGCGCTTTTACACTTGCGTGTGTAAACGAAATATATACAAAATTTGTATCCTGCAGCGAATGCAGAGATTACCTTACTATGCAAATATATCTTTCTTTTACAGTTGGTATCAAATTTTGACATTTCCATTGTAGAATTTTCTGATGGCTTACGCTAATACTTATGTGTTTTACTCTACCATTTGTATCTTCTGTCTCGAAGTCCATTGTTCTGATACCGTTGACTGATTACTGCACTTACAACGGATATTTTCAATCACGGTTTTCCGAAACCTCTCCCATCAGTCAGATAAAACGTGTATACCCCATTTTCAATCTGGACATGCATGTTGGAATAGAAAAATGAAACATCCTATAAGTGAAGTTCATTATAAAGTGGTTCAAAACTTTGAAGAGCGCGAATATTCTTCACTCTTAGCCCTTCATCTGCTAGCAGCCTGTCCTTCCGTACATTCCCTCGTATCTTCAGACTTACTTCCCCCAACCCCTCATGAATAGGACATAAAATTCAGGCGATTCCTAAACGTGACATTACCTTCAACAGCAGTACCCCTGTTGCAGCAGCTGAAACTAAAGGACGAATGATTCAAAGTTATCTCTCAGTTTCCCTATTCCAGTTTTACCTGCAAAAATTTGTGTTACTTTGCAAACAGTCACGGCAGTTCTCCTTCTGAACCCGTGTCCAGGTTATAGCCTGTCTGACGACCACAGAATAAGCCAATGATCATGCCGCCAAAATCGAAATATCGCTGAGAGTTTGTGCAGTACAGACGTGTTCACCCGGCAGATTAAAACAATATAAGCAACAATATAAACTCCCTCTTAATGATGTGGGACATTTTCTTCATGCTATAACTACATACTAATTTAAGTAGCCCTCATTCATTATCTCAGATATATCGCCGTCACTTTTGGATATCAAACGATCATTGCTCTTTCTACAAGACTTAACCACTGGTCCCACTCTTGAGCTAAAGCAATCCAGTCAATACCTAAGTGTACTCTTCATATACATTTTAATATTATCCTAATATCTCCAAACACGTTTCCAAAGTAGTCTCTCAACTCACGTTTACTTACTGGTTTTTAAATATACCATTTAAACCATATGTGCTAATGATATTTGGCAACGAGTGTAAATTATGAAGCTTTTAACTAAAAAAACCTCCATGTCATTTTACTTTATATTTCTCAGGCCTAAAATTTCTCGTCATCATCCGATTCGTACAGTATTGTCACTTACTTTATTCCTTTAATGTGGTAGACGAATCTCATCACACATAATTACACACACAAAAGACCCACATATTGAAACTCTACACTCTCCATAATGTATTTAATTAAAAAATAAACCACTGTCTTTCTTTTTAAGCTCCCATTTCAGTTCATAAATGTTACCTTACGTCTATCGACCATACGGTGCTTCAGGTCCATCGTTCCAGGGCCGTCCATCATTACGAGCTTCTGCAAGTTGCACGGCCTCTACCGACACAGGACAACACAAACACTAAGACCAGCACCTAGACCTACACATTTAGGACCCCCCCCCCCAGTGAGATGCTGTGGCTCCGGCGGTTCTTCTCCGGCTTTTCTTCAATGAGGCTCGTGTTTCACTTTTGGCCTGCCAATTTGCGATGTGTGATAGCACTGCCTCTGGTTTTACACCAAAAGCTTCTGTTTCTCCACCTCATTAATATTCAACAAGAGCTACATCTACCGTTTAATCTTGACTATTGACAGCGTAACTCAGCTAACGCCATTGTCATCGAAGTTGCTACGGGATACGAAAGTAATTATCTTGGAAATAAAAGTGCCCGACACTTTTCCAGTATCGCGTTATTGTAGATCAAATATTTCAAGATCGCAGGTTTGCGGCACTTCTTGGTTATACGTTTCGTTTTTAACGAGTTTTAATATCAGCTGTGGTTTGCAGCTGACTGATTTAAAATAAAATGGAAACTGCCGCACACAAGCAGGAATTCTCAGGTCGCACCTGCAAATCACAAACCTGTCGCTTTCTAATCAATGCATATAATTTGCAATGCAGTGTATTGTGCGCGCTCTCTAAATTTTTTAAACAATCTAGATGGTCTCTTTCATTATCTTTCGGACATCTTAAATTCTTTGACCTTAAACAAGCTAATGGATATTACTCAATTATCACACCAACCACTGCACAAATATAAAATTTATAAAATGTACACATTAAAACATTAAAAATGCTCCGACATATTTCGGTCCTAAGACCATCATCAGGGAGCTATATATTCCTTGCTACAGTCACACTAGAAATAGTCACATATTAATTTCGCTGTACAAGTTGGGCGTTATGGCAGCATGCTGTGTTGTGTAATGTTATGTTGCGAAGAGTGCCCTGCTACGGATGTGCGTACGAAGCACAGAATACATATCCGTAACAGGGCACTCTTCGCAACATAACATTACACAATGCGGTAAACATAAATCTCACATCAGTCCAACAAGCCTAATTATTTGTGTACAAAATTATTCTAATATTTATTTTGACGATACTTACTTGGTTTAATTTATATTACAGGCATGCTGCCACAACACCCAACTTGTAGAGTGAAATTATTTTGTAACTATTTCTAGTGTGACTTTAGCTAGGAATACATAGCTCCCTGATGATGGTCTTAGAACCGAAACATGTCGGAACATTTTTAATGTTTTAATGTGTAAATTTTATATATGTGCAGTGGTTGGTGTGATAATTGAGTAACTCGACAATATGCACGGTTTAACAATAAAAAAAGCGAATGGAAATCTTAACAGTGAAGATATCACACAAATATGAAAACTAAGTCGTTCAAAAGGAAGAGGTTTCTTGTGAAAGGAAAAACATTTTTATTCTGCAATGTAAAAGTACCGGGAAGAATAAGGGACCGGGAGAAGGGAAGGGAACGTGAGAATCGGGTTGAAAGCGACCTAGTGTTTACCGTATTTAACATTGTTACGCCAGGTAATAGAGGACGATGAAATATGTGAGGCAAGTAGGTGGAAATGTGAACCGTAGGAAAAATGTCCGGTCGTGTGACTACGAAAGAAGTACTGAGGAATACGTAGGCGTAGGTGGTTAAACAATATTGAGATCTTAGAGAAATAATTTGTAAGATTGTGGACTACTTTCAAATAAATCGAGAAAGGACTCATGTCTAGATATTGTTCATAAGACGTTGTAACTGAGTGTTTGATAAAAGTGGCGTGTCTTAAAGAACAGATATACTCTTAGGTAGGACGGCCGGAATAGTGTTGTCTGCATAGCGACCTGCTACGGACTGGGTGGTCCGGGGTTCAAATTCGGATGAGGACGAGATTTTCCGCAATTATCTTGACCGACCCTGGGGCCCACCCAGCCTCCTATACAATGGCTACTTGGTCTGTTTCCCTAGGGTTTAGCGGTTGGGGCGTGGAGTTTACCACCAACCGTCATCTGTTCCCGACGTTAAGAAAGATTACAGCTATATCTCTGCTCCCCCTCTGGACTTTCATGGCCTCTTCCAGGGTGAACTTTACCTCTTTGGCAATTAGGTCCTGAAGTAGAACTTGTTTCAGTTGAGTTTATTTGTTGTATTGCAAATTGGTTCAATTTTATTCCCTCATATTTGATGAAAAGGCCCAAGTAAACACCAGTAAACGAGATATCATACAATAGCAGATTACCAAGAATATCTTGGTCAACCGTTCCAAGAGAAACACAACATGTAGGAATAAATAACTGCCGACGTAAAACCTAACCACCTAAAATACATCTACATGGAAGAATTCTTGGAGGAAATTTTTATAACCCGAGACACATACTACGGCAACAGCAAGACATACATTTAGAAGCATAAATGAGAGCAATGCGCTTATATTGTGGGGGGTTCGTTTATGGAGGAGTTCAGTGTAATAAAATTCACCTTTATGATTTCGTCAAAATTGTACCGTGGAAGGCGTAACATTTGGGAGGCATGGTTTGTATTTGAGAGGTTCTGTTACCACAGTCACTCTGCAAAATGTGCAACAACATTTGAGATGAACTGGTTGGTGGGCGAGTAGACAAGGAAAGAGAGGTATGTTTACTTTACTTACGGGTCAAAGAATACAGATTTCCCTAAGGTTTAACATGGAAGCATTATGAAACACAAATACAAAAAAATCTAGCCACATATCCTAACATACGGAAAGAAAGAGACAGTAACTCCATCTGCAGTAGCTACGAAAACACTAGTCTTCATGTGTTATTAATATATAATTTGAATTTAACTATATTTAATGAGTAAATATTATTAAAATACAGACAAACATGACGGCACGGAAACGTATATTTAAAAAAAAAACACCCAAAAGAGTGAAACAGCAATAGTGCCGACCTGCCTCTAGTAAGGTCAGGCTGCACTATTGCGTCGTAGAAAGATTAAATACAAACAGAGCAAAATGCAGTGCACATAAAATGTGTTGCCTTTGTATACGCGGGTTAATGTTTGACAGACGTAGTTTTATTTCAGACTGTATTCTGTACACACGAGCGAAATTTAATCAAAACATCCACTGTGTGTGTGAGAGGGTTAGTTTATATTTCAGTCTTCATGTAAATTATATGTAAATATTAGAACACTCTCCTTCTCTATTTAAAATAAAGTCGTCCCACCCGCACTACTTCTAAACGTAACTCGTAATTATGAATCAGTAAATATAAGCGTGGAAATCTCATGGTACTAGCACACAAACTAAAAATTCCCTTGTATACACGAAGTTCGATCTTATAATAACACAAGAGAAAATTTTTAGACATTTATTTCCAGCTAAATGCACTTGATAACAAGTGTGTTCTGTACTATATCGCAATCATTCTTCTCCTACAGGTTTCGATTAAACATCAGAAGAAGCACATTTAAAAAGGAATAATATTAGTTCCTATATTACAAACTATTCACAGACATACAGCTTCTTTCAGTAATCGAATTTGCCATAAAAAACCAATTTATTACTTACTGAACTTATTAAAATGTTATTTAATGCTTGCAAGTATGATGACTAAGCAATAAAGAATTAAAATTGTAAAAATCCGTTACCGTATGAGTAAAAATTAGAAGCAGCTGAATAATTTTAATACTTAATAGATTGGTATTTTATGGCAAAATCCATTATTGAGAGAGGTGGTCTGCCTATTAATAACATGCAATGTACTAACATACAATATTCCTTTGTAAATACAATGTTCCTGGGGATGGCTGAGATTTAGACAAAATATTTAGGAGGAGACTCTGTACGATATCGTATAACACAGGTCTGTTATCGCGTACAATTGGTTGGATATGTATATATGTCTCATAACATGTACATTGCGCGTTATATTCTTAATTTAAACAAGACAAGCAACGTACATATAACGTAACATTAAGGCGCGTTCGTGCAACAATTGCTGCCGTGGGAAAACAATAAGTGCTTCATATTCTGAGTGTGTTTTTGTAGCATTATTTATTCAGCATGCAAAATGCATGCGCCATATTGTCATCTGTGGCCTGCCCGGCTGTGGAATACTTTACCACTTTATTTTATAAATGACACAATTTAAAAAAAAGATAATATGTTTTGATTTTCTATATAACTTTTGGCTGTCACATATTTCATCCTAAGAAGAACTGGGCGAGATATGATCAAATATTTACATTGGTCTTCACATAAAGTACATGTTATTCTTGTCAGATTTTAATAAAAATGAATTTTCTCGACAGATTTTCAAATAATAACCAAATAAACAACTTCATGAAAATCCGTCCAATTAGAACCGAGTTGTTCCATGCGAACGGGCGAAAGGGCGGACAGATGGAGAGAAGTGACGAGGCTACTATTTGCTTTTCGCAATTTTGCGAAGAAATCTAAAAAACCTTAAATATGTCTATAAGGAAAAATATAAGTACTTTAATTGAATGTCAATTGAAGTTGTCCACTTTTGTTACATAATTTATGTAACATTATGTTTTCCGTAATAATTTTCCACAAGAGTAACAACTAAAATACAGTTACATTTTGCATACACATCTAAACGCTTTCGTATTTAAAAAAATGCAATTCTTAATAATACCTTGCTGTCCTTTGTCCCTAATTAGAACATAAACTCATAAATCTGTGTTTTGCTACCATATCATACACGATTCTGTAATTCAAAGTCATCCTTAAGGATACTTCACAATGGCGCCTGATCGGTGCGTCTTATTTCATTAGGTACAATGTGAAAAAGATAGTGATATTCAATGTCTATGGAAAATGTTTAGATGCACCCCTCATATCTGCAGACATATTTGGAGGTTGGGTTATCTCCCACTCTTATCAGATGTACATTGTCAAGTGTAAGGTTTACAAACTACGGAAGTACCAACGACAATAAACATAACACAAAAACAAGCAGGAAATATTCACATAACGTGGTGCGTTTGTGCATCTATTGTTGCAGTGAAGATGCAACAAGTATTAAATATTCCGAATGTGTGCTTATAGCCTTTAGTATCCACCATGTTCTGCGACATACGTCCTATTGTCATCTGTGGCCTGTCCGGCTCTAACATATTTTTCAAATTATCTCATACATGGCACGATTAAAAAATACTTTTTGAAAAAAGATGTGTTTGATTCCGTCTACAAATTATGTCTCTTACATTGCTCATTCTCAGAAGAATTAAGCGAGGGATGAACAAAAATGTCCATTTGTCGTCGTGTAAAATACCCATTATTATTGTCAGATTGTAATGAAAATTTAATCTTAGACAGATTTTCGAAAAATACTCAACATCAAGTTTCGTGAAAATCCGTCCAGTGGGGGCCACGATTTTGCGTGCGGACAGGCGGTCAGACGAACAGATTGACAGATATCACGAACAGAACTTTCGATTACCACAATGTTGCGAACCCGTCTACAAACAACAGTGGACACATTAAATGCATTTTTGTGGTACTCATGTTCGTGTGCTAATTGTTAAAATTGAAGAAGGTACCAACAAATGCACTATATTACAACATAAAGCTTCTAAATTAAAACACTAGAACCCCGACATGTTTCAATTTTTTCTTGTGGATCATACTCAGAAAATGTAATCAATATTTATGTAAACATTTACTTTCATTTTTCCCAGCTCTTTCCCAATTTGTTTTCACTCCGAACTCAGAAAATAGCCACGAGAGCTAAGACGCAGATAATGTACGAACAGTATCGCCGCCATTAGCAGACAGCGGAGACTGAGCCTCAGTGACTCAAGGTTCATAATCGGCAGTGTTAAAATTTACTAGAGGCTTCAATTGCTGTACTGTGGCAACAGCCACAGGTCGCTCTGCAAAACAGCAGTATAATGTCTGATTTCGGTCAAATGTCGTTACAACTTACTAGTTGTTTTTTACACTAAATTGGTGTGAAATAAAGTACCGTTAACCAAGTTACAGCAATTGTGTAAGGATATGTGTGCATAACACAAAGCAAATTACTACTGAATTTAACACGAATAAGCCAGGATGACCTATCATTAATTAAACAGTCATCAGATTATGCACTGGGCGTTCGACCGCGTTAAACACTTCAGTGCCCCCTTTATGGTCATTTATACGCTACCAAATACAGTAATTACAAAATAATTGCACTTCATTTCATATCAGGGCAATAAAGAAGGACAAAAGCTCTGTAAAGCGAAGAGCTGACAGCAATTTGTTGGTGTGCGCAGTTTACAAATGCAGTCTTCACTAATGTAAATCCCCCTATGCGGTAAAATGAAATTAATTGAATCATGACTGAATAATTGAAAGCATTCGTAATAAAGAGTTAAAATTATAAGTGTCTGGGCTCGTGCATTTTGCTATGGAAATTATAATCAACTTAAGATATACCGGTATACCATATATATTACACTTCATAAAGGACGAAGTATCTTCGAACAGCCAATTTTCAGCAGACAACAGCCGCTCATGTACTCAGTTTCTCTCCCACACGAAACGGCACACACAATTGTGCTGTGTACTCTAGCCTGAAAATTTTTGTAAAGCTCAGGCGAAGAAAGAACAAAATATTTAACTGAATGCTATCAAGCCTTCTCCGATTTCGTTTGTGGAAGTAATAATGAGTTTTTACTGGCATTTCTGAATATTTAAACTATTAAAATTTTGATGGAATTGTTAAAAATATATTAATTATAATTTTTCCTGAATTATGGTAATGAAATGCGAACTTAATCTATTCATCACTCTGTTCATTCTGGAGTCTAAGCCATCGTCAGCGCTAACACCCAATACAGCTTACGGATTTTCTATTTTCGCCCAGTAAAGTGAGCATCATCAATAGAGACCAGAAGCGGATGTGCTCCATTCCGCCCTTGTGAGGAGCGAAAGGAACTTTATAAATGTGTGTGTGGGGATGCAAACGGCAGCAGAAAGTGTTCTAAGGATTGAAAACTGCTCATAAAGAGGAAGGTGTGGGAAAAATGTATATGAAGGAGTTTTTACTGTACACTCAGATCAGATATAAATAGGGACAGTAAATACTTCTTTAAAACCCAGTGGTATGTTACATATTCTTTAAACTTCAACACACAGCACTGTCCCACAGAGTTTACTTTTTCGGTTTTGTATTTTTCTCACAATAAATACGATACTAAGGAACTAAAGTTTTTATAACGAAACTATACTGTGATTTGTGAGCAGTAGTAATTTCTAACTCATTACCTTCTCTTAAATGACACGAAATGAGAATCAGAAGAGACAAAGTCGTTTCGGTGTGTGAACTGTGAGTGCGAGTGTGCATGCAAGTACCTACAAGCCCCTTTTAAAATTCTGAATCATCCGGTAGACTTTCACAAAATTTTGGTATGAGCGTCACGTCGCAAAAAATAACGTCAAAGGCGATTTTCTTAATATACTGAAGTCAGTAATACGAGATGGTGGACGCAGGAACTTTTGGGTCAGGAGAAACAAACACTAGAGCTGCTAGCGTCCTGGAGTGCTGTAATGTAATAGACACCGCGCCAGTTATACACACACACACACACACACACACACATATATATATATATATATATGAATGCATTCACCTATTCTGTACGGTATAGGGTTGTAGAATATACGGATGAGGAAATTAAAAATGTGAAGAGATTGTAAATATTTTCTTTACCTATGGATTTGGTGGCGTTAACTGATAGATAGCTAGAATTAAGCAACCGATATTTGGTTCCATGATTGATCAAAACCATCCATAAATATGCATTTAACTTACTATTTTTAAGTCAAAACCTATTAGCATATCGAGGACGCAAAACTGTAATGCCATATAGCACACATTAAACTATGTATTATACATACTTAAATATAATAATAGTAATAATAATAATAATAATAATAACCGTTAAGCATGTCGAGGTGGAAATGTACGTTCATTAAAAAGGATGTGTACTCGTAGTTAATGTATTATGCCATATAATTTTTACCCAGAATCATTTAGGTAAACTTATTACCTGAAATTCCAAGCAATGCGAAACAATAACCTTGTTATTAGTTGTGTGTTCAAAAGAAAAGAGTATTGCAACTTACAAATTTATTCGTTTATTAGTACAGGCGGATATGTGTCAGATCTAAGGAAGATAATATTACCGATAATGTTGTTACAACGATCACTAAGAGTCAAATAAACAAAAAACGGACACTGAATTGAAACTTTGGTACAAATGAGAGAAAACCCTTGTCTCACATGTGCTGGCAATCCACTTTGGAAATTGGTCTTGTTGTCCCCTAATCTACAAATCTCTTGATTTATTTGTACATGTTGCTTCACCTTCATCATTTTCATCACTTACAGAAAGTATTATAAAACACACAAAAGTAATTGAAGGAAAATCTTCAACACTTGAAAGTGCGCAGACCCGATACACGGTGCGAGCTATCACAGTGTAGGCAACACTCAACACGTTCCGTTGCAATCATTTCTTAACCTTGATCTTAGTTCAGCAGCTCCTCATATCACAAGTTCTAGACATTCTTACACCATTCGAACACCCCAACTACCACTGTTCCCTTTGTTTTATTTTAAAGCAAAAGGACAGGAAGAATAAAAATGGAAATTACGCTCCTAGACTCTCTTACGGGGCCACATACTGGGGTCAGTGTTACAAGAGGCAGACTGGTATTGACTGGGCGAAAAATATTTGTCGATTTTCTTCTTTGCATAGAAGGGGATAACAAGGTGTAATACTGAAGCAATTCTACACCACGGAATTCGGGTTTGCACTTGTCCTCTTTCGAAAGTAAAGCTAAAATACGTGCATGTATTTGTTTTCGTGGTTTTGCGTCAAGTCTTGAAGACCAACGACAAGAGTAGAAAAAGCCGAAGTTTCTAGAGAATGTGGTCTAATGAAAATACTTTTAAGACTAGAGATTTATTTACTAAACTACACTAAACCAAATTTGGATTACAATAAAGATCTTTTAAAGTTACTGTTAAATTCGTCCTGCAAATTTTATTATTCACTGCGTATTAACCTTTTGGCGCCGGAATTATTTTTTTAATTTTAGCACACCCTGTGTATAAAATGTGAAAAATACAGGAACCAAATACCTTAGAATTATGAAACAAACTGCATTTTGAAGAAAAAAACGGATAGTATATACCATGTTTAAAATATTCAGTACCTATATTTGTTGAATCAATATATAAAATGCAACTTTAGAGGTTATCGGTGCGGTACGACCACTATAGTTGACATTATGCTTCAAAAGGTTAAAATAAAAGCTGTAAAATACTGTATTAAAGACTCTTCTCGTAAATTATGTTTCATCTGAAGGGTACCGTCTGTTGAAATATGTTGCGTAGTCAGCCGTCACCTCCTGGAATGTTACTTCATAAACATCACCGTGGGATCTTCGAATCGAAAAGAGATTCATTAACTTTTATGCCACTCAGATACAAATTAACTTTAGTCTACGCTTTAGTAAATTCTAGTCTGGGTATTAATAGCAGATGAATAGCTGGAAATGAGAGACACAAATTAAAATCACATACAATTAAGTACTTTAGTATAATTGACTGCTGCCAGAAGCTTAATATTTTACTAAGTTCTTAACGAATATGAAAATATGCCCGCAGTAAATGAATAATTTAAGAATGTTTTATAAAAGACACATACACTAGGCCACTATATCAAACCCATACTGTAAATAAAATGCATGTGCTCGAGAGAAAGGCAAAAATAAATTTGTCCTTGTGCAACATTTCCGGTCGTAAACGAACCTGGAGTTTTAGCTCCATTCATACCTAACTTCGGCATTAGATGCCATCAGTGGCCAGCTTTAACCCTGTAGGGATTCTACACAATACTTACTGGACACTACACTGGATGGGTCTCGGTGTCAATTTGGACGCTTGGCAGCATGCTGCCACAACACCCAACTTGTACAACGAAATTAATCTGTGACTATTTCTAGTGTGACTTCAGCAAGGAAGATATAGCTCCCTGAGGATGGTCTTAGGACCGAAACAAGTCGGAACGTTTTTAATGTTTTAATGTGTAAATTTTATATATGTGCAGTGGTTGGTGTAATAATTGAGTAACTCGACAACATGCACGGTGTTAAAATGAAAATAGACACGCCCTTGCCGAGGCAACTTCGTTTTAGGTAACTTCAAAACTACTCTAGCGTTGATGTTATCTGCATATAGTACATACGGTATTTATCTTCTGAGTTACGATTATTGAAACATACACTTTCGTCACATATTGTATGATATGTGATGAATGTTTATATATACCCATACAGCAAGTTTATACGCATACGTAATTTGTCACATACTAAAAACCAACTTGCGCAAAATTCGACTTGCACCGGCGGTATGTCTGCAAAAATAATTTAACAGATTTATATAACATACATTTAATGTTCAGGATTAGCAATACATGTTGAACAACATGTCAGTTGAGGTCTTACATGTGTAAAATATACTATCATCGTCATTTTCTTCATCGTCTTCTTCCCACAGTCTGTGTTAAGACAGGCCCATAGCCTTTCCAAACGAGTTTCCAGAGAAAGACTTAGTGCTTTCTCTTTCAATTTTCAGGACCTCCTCGTTTCCTTAATGTGATCCAGTAGCCGCTTTTGTCTCATGCCTCGTATTTCTTCCCCTTATACCTTTCCTTCAATAACGTGTTTTAGCAGGCAATGCCTACGCAAGATGTGACCAATCTAGTTTGCTTTCCTTCTTCTTATCGTAAGTAGGATGTTACTTTCTTTCTCGACTCCACGTATAACGTTTTCATTTCTCACACAATCTGTTCAACTGACCTTCTTTATCCTTCTCCAGCACCACATTTCAGAAATTTCAGGGGGTTTCTGATGTGTCCAAATCTGAGCATCAAAAAAAGCTCCCTTCCACATGAAGAATTTTACTAGTCTCTTCCTTAAATTCAAGTAGAATTTGATAGTGAAAAGAGTTTTCTTATTACTGAACGCTGCTTTTGGCATGGCCATCCTGGCTTTAATTTCACGTGTACATCTTGCACCATTCGGTATCGAAAAACACAATTTTTTTTAAAAAAACTTCACATTCTCCTGCTGTTTTTGATCTTGGTGTTTGTTGCCATGATATTATCATTACTTTAGTTGTTTCCACATAATTCCCATCTTACACCATCTTCCAAATTCAAATACCCCATCAATCATGTGGCAATAGGGAATTTGCATATACAGTGTGGGGGCCTGTGAAGATGGCCCGAAGACTGAAGGTTTTCGAGGAGAAGCTGTTAAAATTAACTGATGTATTTGAATTGTTTGTCTATTAATTATCCTATTTGTAGACGTGGCCGCATTTTGACCCCCTTCCCTGTCAATTACTGCTTGCATTTATAACCTCTGCTATATGAGCTACGTATCGGATATTCATATCTCAGCACAAAAGTTTAGAAGGGAAATTCGTTTTGGTTAATAAAATATTTAAATCGTTCGCTAAACTCAGGATGTGACTACTTAGTTTACGAAACAAGGTGGCATTTGTGGCGTAGATGTCTGCTGTTCGGTACTGTACCTCCACATAATTGCATGAAGAACAGTGGTGCTCAGCGGGTTGTCTAATACAAAGGGAAGAGCAAACATGAATGTCCAGCATCCCATATGACGCAGTTTACCCCACCAAAACGCGTTACAATATCTGAGCCATGAGTTTAAAGTTTGTCAGATAACGTACTTGCCAAGGTTTTGTGCTTTATAGTTGACCTACAATAGACCTACATGGCGTTTTGGAGTCCAAAATTTAATAAAATCAATTAGTTCCAAATATATTTCCCAAATCTGTTCTTTGTCATATCCCATCCTAAGAGGTTACCCTGTTACCACTGCACGGCTCAATGTGACGTATAGGATGGAGAAGAGTGCCTTCGAACATGGAGGTCGGCTGAAAATGTATGTCTTAACGAGAAGATGATATTAAATCGAACGTGAAGAGATGAGATTGGAAGACGTGAATTGGATTTATCTGGATTAAAATAGGAAAAATTTGAAAGCTCTTGTTCAAACGTTAATTACGTTTCCGGTTCCGTAGAATGAGGCGTATTTCTTGTCTACCTAAAGATCTGTTTAGCTATTCGAGGATTCTGAGTCATGGAATTATTCGGAGACAGGCAACCAATGTTGGGACTTCAGATTTGGCTTTAGGCTTGGTGGCTTACAGTGTCTCATCCTGACCAATTAGCATGTTAGTAAAACACATTCTAGTGTTCCAACCGTGTATATATATACAAGAATCGAAAACGTAAGTGTAATTATAATCTCTTTACATTCGGCACTTACGGTTAGCGGGTTCTTGTGAACGCAGTAACGAAAGAGATGTTTTATCTGTTAAAAGAATACCACCGGGTAAAAAGAATGCTTTCTGGAATTAGTTACGAGGACAGTACAAGTTTGTTACGTGACGTCGCGTTGCGTTTACAATATAATATTAAATCACTTTAAAACCGGTATTAACATAACTCTTTTTGTTGCTGAAACACGTTTCATTGATTCTACTTTATTTTAGAACACTGTATCTCTCTGCGTGTAATAAATGCCTTATCAGGATATCCCTTGTGAAACATGTTGAGGAATATTATGTCATTTCAGGTTATTAATTTTCAACCAAGCTCCCTGCTGGGAATAAAACAGAAAAATGTAAAATCGGGTAGAACTTAAACGTGTCCTGCTACCGGTTAACTTTTGTGTATTCATATGTCTGACATAATCATTCTAATTTCACGATATTCGTTTGTGGTACGTTACTCCATAAAGGTAAAGGTAAAGCAGTTCCGTTACAGGCCTGAAGTGGTCCAGAGGGTTCCAGGAAGTTAAGGTTCCCTGATTTCATGACAAAGGCACAGGATGGTGGTAAGGTTGTCTGCCTTACGCACCGGCAGACTTTACCCCCAGGAAATGCTCCTGGTACTCATTTCTGTTAGAGGCTGAGTCAACCCCAGGGCCATAGTGCGAACGGAAGGATTTTATGTCAATGAAAAATTCCAATGACACTAGCTGGGATCGAACCAGCGACCTTCCGATTTGCAGAACAGCACCTTAACCACTGTGCCACCGCGGTCCCCACCTTACTCCATGGTTGGACAAATCCCGGAAACCAGGTTGCCATAGCGTTTTAGAAAATTCATTGTGAGGTCTTCTGTTTGGGACAGCAATTGTTAATGTTTTACGGTTATTTTGCATTTCCCCGTACAATCTAACTACATCACTCATTTGTTCATTGCCGGCAGCGAAAACGTTGTTCAATAATTTTCTACGATCATTCGATGACGTGTGTGATCGGCAGGCTGTAATTTCCTTTATGGCACGAAGATGGCTTCATGTGCTCATTAAAAGAATTCATGAAATAATTGTGTTGACCCTTTTGATCGTCAATACGATAGTTTCCACCGCTTCCCTTTTTTGTAGTCGTGTGCATTTAATTTCGTTCTTCTGTTTAGCTTAACTTCTTACTTAAAATATAATTTAATATTATTTGCGTTATTTGGGATGAAGCGTTCAGAATCAACGGAGTGATGAAAGGAAAAGCAAACGCGACCCCCACACTTACCGTATATTCTCGAATCTAATCCGCACTAGTTTTTGCCGATTTCTTAGACGAAAAAAGTTAGTTCGGGGTTCTAATCCACACCTTTCCTTCAACCGCCCCTTGCCTGCAAGGCAGACTTATTGAATAATATTGGATGTTACCAACGCTTTAATCGTAATCCGAATAACGCGCCGTGTGTGAAGTGGCCATTTAACTGCCAGCGGTACAAACGCACCACAGCTGATGATAGTAACTTGGTGACGGATAACGATTCAGTTGTGAGTGATGACGGTGAGTCTGATGAATAATAAATTATGAATATTATATAATATATAATATTATAAGTAATAAATAAAATAATAAATTATTGTACTCTATTGTTCTTACGGCACGTGCAGCGGCTCTTATCATTTTTCCAAAATCCAGCTCACGACCGCGAATTTAATCCGCACGCGATTCTAATCCGCATCTGATTTTTAGTCCTCTGAAACTGTAAAAAAATGCGGATTAGTTTCGAGAATATGCGGTACTGTTCCGGGAAGTTGGATGAAAAATCTTCCCAAAAAACAATTATAAAAGACAGTCAATTACTGTCAGTATACAAAAGTGGGGTTAAAACGAACAATGTGAATGTAGGAGACCCTCCTTCAAGAGAACAACTCCCATGCTGAAAAAGAAAATATAAATACAAAGAGTTTCAAAAACTTTCTTGGCTTCAATTTAAACGCAACGAATATGCATCATTACGAGCAATTAGCTTACCGTGCGAGTACGGCATATCAAACTTTTAAAGACAGCTGAAGATCTTGCAGGGGCCCTTCAAACTGGAGAAGTTACGAAGCGTGATAAATGGTTCAAACACATTAAATAATAATGACCCACTCACTACTTTCGGCTCCAGGAAAAATTACAGTTTTACACATTAAAATATTGATAGGAAAGAAATTTAATTACTTCTTAATGGACATACTACACTACCAAGAGCAATAAACCCTTATGTGACTTAGACAGCCTCTTAAATTTAAATGCTAAATTACGAGTAATTACGAGAGGAGCGGAGGAACAAAAAAACGATGCCAGGAATTTATTTCGCTCATTTCTAATATGGCGTGGAATACACTGATGTTACAATTACATGCGTTTAATTTGAGACGGATCTAGTGACACAGCTGGTACTATAGATTTAATCTAATATGCAAGGTATATAAAGTACAATGGATTCAGAGAAGTGTTTCTCTCAGGTCTTTTACGTGTAGTTGAAAATGGCTACATATACGCCATTAGAAAATACCCACCAGTGCACGGACGTTTTGGGTATGTTTCGTCCAGTACGCTGACTGACATTGGTACTACTATTTCAGCCATAATTTTTGGAATATAAAATGGTCTAACAGAAAGGAATAAAATGTAAAACGTGTGACTGGCGTTCATTTTCATTCACACAGACTAAAGTCGAATATTTTAATTTTACTAAAGTGTAAGAAATATTTTTGTTTTCAGACCAATGCATGCTGAATTCGATTATCGCCGGATGAGGATATACATGATAAAATATTAGGTGTTGTATGACTCAAGATGGGTGGAACTGGTGAAATTCTTGCTGATTTATGGGAAGTTTCAGTGGAACTTGCAAATGAATTGACTGTGTTTGGTGTCTCATGTTGTTCCAAAGACACACCTAAAATTTTAAAAACTGTTGATGAACCTTGTTGTTTGGAGGTGCCAGCATTTGTAATGTAAGGTTTTATTGAAAAGAAGATCTTTACACTTGGGTTTTCACGGATGCCCATGTGTGCCTCCAGGTGATGATAACCCTCCTTAATGCAATACTCTAAGCTCTCCCTTACACACGCTGAACAAAATGCAGCAAAATCACCTTCATGCAAACAAGCATCAGCCAGTGACGTGGCAATTTTTATTGTATGCATACACATTGAGCAATTATTCTCTATGGTAATTAATGGTAACTTCAAACAGACGTATTACTTGCAGCCGTCCACGTTTCTTAACGACAGGAAATACAGTGTCTACCACACCCAAAATAATTTCATTTCGCAGCTTCTGATTATTTGCATACAGTTCACTCAATGTGAGAAATTTTCCATGTTTACTCTTACTCTCTACTAAAACTAAAAACTAAACTCCGTGGCCTTAGTCCGCACGCGAACTATACCGACAGAGCGGCCGCCGCCGGTCGGCGAAGTTAGTGCCAAC
>Ga0131853_10001560_pt1 | contig 40947 bp, 17 predicted proteins | sample TergutLab28metaG_FD_92764 | JGI IMG/M metagenome (GOLD analysis project Ga0131853, IMG submission 92764) | Labiotermes labralis P1 segment gut microbial communities from Petit-Saut dam, French Guiana - Lab288 P1 (version 2) (version 2) | ecosystem: Host-associated > Arthropoda: Insects >...
CAATGTGTACGTTTAAGTCGTCCATCATCACCTGTGTGACCCAGCTATCTCCCATGCTATGCGCTGGCCACCAAATCATGTTTACGTACCACGTTAGCTCAACGAAATGATCGTAATCCGTTTGCCAGCTTGGCGTGTTTGGATCTGGCGTAAAACGCGGCGCTGGCAGATCAAACTCAGCAAGCAAGGCTTCAATGTCACCATCAAGCGCTACTTCCTCGCCGTTCTCGTACCCGTTATCATCGGTTGTCCCACCATCGTCGGTGTCATCACCGCAACCAACTAACGCCAGAGCAAAGACGGCTACAAACGCCAACATTCCTAATCCTTTTAACCACTTTTTCATTTTGAATCTCTCCTTTCTTGTACCTGTTAAAGTATCAGGCAATTGCGAAATTGCTGTTAGAAAATAAATTTCCCTATAACCCTTGACATTTCGTGGAAGTAGGGAAAAACTTCCCTATAACCCTTGATATTTCGTGGAAGTAGGGGAAAATTTCCCTATAGCCCTTGCTATATTGTAAAAGTAGGGAAATTTCGCAATGGCCTAACCTGTAAAGTATTCTCTTGCACAGCTCATTTAAGGGCTAGCTAAACCCGAATTCCGTTATTTTTCTTTTTTGAATGCTAGTGTTAAACCTAAAGCGGCTAGCGCCAACCCACCAAAGAGGGTAGAGCCTGTGATAGCGCCGGTTTGTGGTAATCTTGGTGGCGTTGTTGGTCGTGGCGGTGACGTTGGTTGTTTACCGTCACCTAAGTCAGTGTCATCGTCAGGTTCGTTGTCGGTATCTGACGCATTGTCATCGCCTGCTCCGTTGTCGTCAGTTGAACCGTTGTCATCACCAGACCCGTCATCATCGGTTGATGCTTCTAGATTTGCTAATGCCAACAATAGCGCCGCCACCGCAGCATCCACTTGTTCTTGTGTCGCTTCCTCATTCGCTAACAACGCCGTTGCATGAGCAACCACTTCAACTAAGGCTAGCCAACTTTCAGCGGTAAAGTCTGCTTCGTTTAAATCAAGCAGCATGATTTCGTTTAGGAGTGCGACTAGTAAGTCAGTGTTCACGCCGTTCTCTTCTTCAACAACAGCCTCCAATCCGACCAGTGCCGCGAGTAACGCTTCGACAGCCGCATCGACTTCTGCTTGTGTGGCCGCTTCATTGGCTAGTACAGCTTGTGCTTGCGCGAGGGTAACTGCAAATACCGACCAGCTTTCAGTTGTGAAATCCGCTTCGTTTAAATCAAGCAGTGCGATTTCAGCTAACAAGGCTTCTAGTAAGTCAGTGTTCACACCGTCCTCTTCTTCAACGGCTGCTTCTAACCCAACGAGTGCCAGTAGCAACGCCCCCATAGCGGCATCGACTTCCACTTGTGTGGCTGCTTCATTCGCTAACACAGCTTGTGCGTTCGCTAATGAGCCTGCAAACACCGACCAACTTTCGGCAGTAAAGTCCGCTTCAACGAGCGCCAAGGCTTCTACGCTAGCAATGAGTGCGATCAAGGCGGTCTTATCCACGTCATCCGATTCGTCTTCAACTTCTTCTAAGCCGACTAACGCAGCCAGTAACGTTTCCACCGCAGCGTCCACTTCCGCCTGCGTGGCCGCTTCATTGGCTAGCACCGCCTGCGCCTGCGAGAGGGCAAAGGCAAACACGGACCAACTCTCAGCTGTGAAATCCGCCTCATTCAACTCAAGCGCGATTACCCCATTGATCAACGCTTCTAGTGCGGCCATGTTCACCTCATCAACAACTTCTTCAACGGCTCTTAATTGCACGTCTCGGATGTAAACCGTGTGCAGATGAGCGCCTTCTTCCACGTGCCCAAGCAAGAACCTGACAAACGCAGCGCTCGTTACCGGAATCGTGAACGTCTCCCAATCAGCCGTCAACTCAATCGCGGTTTGTTGTTGCAACGGACCAGCCGGTCCAAATTCAAGTAAAGCCGTCCGATCACGTGTTGACCTTGCTGTAAAGGTTAACGCGTACTCCCCCGTCGGCAACACTTCTGCTAATGGCTGATGCAACATCACGTGCCAGGATAAATAACCACCGTTCGGCAAGTCCACCGCAATCCCCCCACCCGCTAATACACGGTAAGAGGCTTCTAGCCAAGCTAACCAATTAGCCGTAAATAAAGCGCTGTTTTGACCCGCGTACCACCAGCCACCCTCTGGCCCGGTCAACGGTTGGGTAAAGTCACCGTTAACTAAAAGATTGCCGTCACCGTCGATGACTTCACGTTCACGCATCGGCTGATACAAAACAATGCCTTCGTACCCCTCTGCTGAAATATCAATGCGATACGTCACAGCCGTTGCAAAGTAACGTGCATCAAGGGTGATCGCGCCAACGGTGTGTGTAAACGTAGCCGGTCTGCCAGCCACTTCAATGGTGATAGCTGCCGTGCTGAAATCCGATCCAGCCGTGTTATAAGCAAGCGTCACGGCTTCGCCAACGAAGTTATTCGTTGTATCCGCCACAAACGTTGGGATGCGTTCAAGCGGTGCACCGACCACATAGAACTGGACGTTTGAGATGTGGACATCGCCAACGGCAGCGCCGGTCATGGCACCGGTTAAGAATTTTAAATCTAAAATTTCGGTGTGTGCAGCGGTAAACTCAAAACGATGTGTCTGTGTCGCTTCGCCAACGGTTATGATTTCATCGACACGGCGGGTAAAGGCCGGTGTTTCGACGACTAGCTGAATGTTGCGATCTACCGTTGCTGAAACGTCAAATTCTACCGCATACGTAAAGCCGCTATGCACTTGCGACCCGTTATTCATGACCATGACGCTCCAAGGTTGTGTGCCTAACGTCGTCGCGCTAATCGTTGCGATGCCGTTAGCCACCGTGGTTGAACCTACCCCGCCACCTGTGCTAACGTGCTCCCAGCTTCTGAGACCAGCGAAGAAGTCACCGTTGTCAATCAGGTGCATGCTGACCCCTGTAAAGTCACGATCCGTTGTGGTTAACCGTTCAATTCTTACGTTATCAAACGTTAACTCGTTTTCCACTTCCCCCAGTAGAAATTGAATCTGCATTTCACGGCTATCGTTTGCGATGCCTGATAAGGTGAATTCATGGACCATGGTTTCGCCGGTTAGCGTGAAATGATGGTTGTAAAACAAGGTGTTATCGTTCATGTTTAGGATTCTGAAGCCAACGTTTCCTGTGCTATTCGCGTCGAAGGTTAAGCGGAAGGTGTCGTTGGCAAAGGGAATGCGTGTTTGGTATAGCATAACGTCTTCTGGTGCGGCGTCGGCTGGGATGTTGGTGACACGTAACTGGCGCTCGGGGTTAACCGCAAAGTTTGCGCCTGCTCGGCCCCAGAAGATGAGGCCGTCGCTTCCCTGATCAAAGGTACCGTTCCAGACCATATTCCCGTTTGGTAATGGCGTTCTTAGTACGTCGGCCCCTTCTGGTACGTAGGGCACTTCGACTAATGAGACATTGCCAATCCAAATGTCGTGCGCACTGGCGCCCATGTTGAATTCCAAGCGGGCATCTAAGTTCGTGGCACCGGTCATGGTGAAGTAGTGTGTAAAGCTTTGCGTGTCGGTTGTTAGGCTCGGATTAAAGTTTGTGTAGGCCGTCCAACCTGGGTTTGCGCCTTGGCTTAAGCGGGCATTCATGAGTCGGGGTGCGGCTGCCCGAGCATCAAATTCTAAGCGGTAATGCCGTCCGCGTACTAGACTGACACGTTGCATGAGCTGGTTCGCATAAACCGGGCCGCCTGCTGCGGCAATTTGAACGTGCATCATCCCGTCGGTGAGGTGATAGCCTGAGATAGCGCCGCCGAATGGTCCGGAGAATAACTCCCACCCGTCTCGTGTTGGAAATCCAGCATCACCAGGTAACGGTGCGGCGTGAATCACATTTTCAAAATTCACGTCCCAGATCTGTCCGCCTGGTGCGATCATTTGTTTTGCTTCTGCTGGAATTTCTTCCGGTTCGATGGTTGGCGGAACCGGGTCACGCATCGGTCTGCCTGTTAATTCGTAAACGCGAACGTATTCAACACGCATAAGACGTGCTTCGTCGAACAAATCTTCATCCGGTTCAACCCCGCCGTCAAACCAACCGCCAATGGCAAGGTTTAGTAAGACATGGAAATATTGGTCAAACGGAGCCGGGAACATATAACTAACGCCCATTTCTTCGTGGCCGTGTACTAACGCGTGCCAGTCGTTCACCGTCCAAAACACTTCGTCGTTAATGAGGAAACGCATTTCGCCCGGTTCCCATTCCACTGCGTATTGGACGAAGCTGTTAATGGTTAAATCTGGATCGATGGTTCTTAAGTCAACCGATGAATGGCTATACGTGTTATGTGGCCACATGCCACCGTAGTGAATCGCGGAAGTTGAGTAGAAAGGTTCTCTCCCCCGTACTTCCATGATGTCAATTTCACCGCTTGCCGCCCAAGTCCCGTAAACGTCGTAAGTCGGCATCATCCAAAAAGCAGGCCATAGACCGGCACCGTAAGGCAGGCTGATACTAGCTTCGATGCGGCCGTATCTGACCGACATGCCCGTGCCAATGCCTTCCGTTCCGACTGAACGAATGCGACCTGACGTATAGTGGAACGTGCCTTCGCTTGGGCTCACCGTTGTTTCTCGACGTGCTTCGATGTGTAACATCCCGTCTTCGACCCACACGTTGTCACCGGTGTAATATTGAATTTCACCGTTCCCCCAACCGGTTAATCCCATGGTCGCGCCGTTTCCAGTCTGAATTTCCCAGACGCTTAAATCTAACCCGTTGTGGTAATTCGGTCCTTCCCCGCCTTCGAACTCGTCACTCCAGACCAATGTCCAATACGGGATTTCTTCGTCTGCTTCCATGATGCCTTCTGGCTGCTCAAGTTCCAAATTTGCTTGGACTGGCAGTTGAGCGGTACCGAGCATCATTGATGTGGCTAATAAAATTGCTATTAATTTTTGCATGTTATACCCTCCTTTTTATTTAAAACTGCATTAGGCAATTGCGAAATTTCCCTACTTTTACAATATATCAAGGGCTATAGGGAAATTTTTCCCTACATCCACGAAATACCAAAGGCTATAGGGAAATTTTTCCCTGCTTCCACAATATATCAAGGGTTATAGGGAAATTTATTTCCTAATAGCAATTTCGTAATTGCCTAAAAACGACCTGACTTTCCCTAAGCCCTCGCCCCTACTAACTACTACTTCACAGCGCCAATCATCATCCCTTTAACAAAGTACTTCTGTAAGAACGGGTAAATCGCGATGATCGGGGCGGTTGTGATTACCATCATGGCCAGCTGAATCGATTGCGTCGTGGTTGGTCTGATAATCGTGGAATCCGTTGGTGGTGAGAATTGCTGTGCGATCATGCGATACATTAGCATCGCCATCGGGTGCAGATCGTGTCGCGCGTTAACAAACATGTTCGCGGTCATAAAATCGTTCCATTGCCCAACGCCGATAAACAAAGCGATGGTCGCCAGTACCGGAATCGAAAGCGGTAACATGATTTTGATAAAAATCAAGAACGGGCTCGCACCGTCAATCTCCGCTGATTCCTCCAGCTCTTTCGGAATGTTCTTGTAAAAATTCATCACAATGACCATGTTGACAAACCCGTACATCGACGGGATGACGTACACCAAGAAATTATTAAGCAGACCTAAGCTCCGGAATAATAAGAACGTCGGAATCATCCCACCGCTGAAAAACATGGTAAACACACCTAGTCGAATGTACCATTTACGTCCAATTAAATCGGTCTTTGAAAACCCGTACGCCACGAAGGCCGTAAACCCAACGTGCAACGCAACCCCGACGACGGTTCTGGCGACGGTAATTTGAGCCGCACGGAACAAGGCTGGTGTTTCAAGCACACTTCTAAAACTTTCAAACGACCACACTCTTGGCCAGAAGTAAATGCCACCACCCATGGCATCGGTTGGGTCGTTAAACGTCACCGCTAAAATATTGATCATCGGCAAGGCGATAATGGCGATAAAGAAAATCATGAAGATGACATTGATCACATTAAAAATTTTCTCATCTTTACTAATTCTACTTGATTTTTTTGGCATCTTTGCCACCTCCATTTAAAAGATATCGGCATCCCCGATTTTTTTAGATAACGCATTGGTCACAATCACCAGCACAAAGGAAATGATCGAAACGAACAAACCAACGGCTGTTGCAAACGAGAAATTGGCGTTACTAATCCCCGTTCTAAAGACGAGCGAACCTAAAACGTCACTACGATTAAAGTTCATGGCATTTTGTAAAATCAACGTCTGATCAAGATTTGAACCGAGTAACCCGCTGACGGTTAACACGAGATTAATCGCAATAATGTGCCTCATCCCGGGAATCGTAATGTTGCGAATTTGCTGTAGCTTCGAAGCACCGTCAATTTTCGCCGCCTCGTATAACGTCGGATCAATCGCCGTCATCGCAGCGAGGTAAAGAATGGTTCCCCAACCAAGATTTCGCCAAATGTCACTGATAATCGCAACGGCCCAATAATAACCTTCGTACGTTAAAAACGGAATACGCGAAGTAATGAAACCTAGATCCACCAATAGATTATTGAACAAGCCGAACTCCGATAACCACGTTCGCATCATCCCACCGATAACAATCCACGAAATAAAGAACGGCAAATAAGAAATGGTCTGCAAGATCTTTTTAAACCTCAAATTCGTCAGCTCATTAATCATAATCGCCACCGCAATGGTCAACGGAAAACTAATGAAAATGCGAATGGCATTCATCCCTACCGTATTAAAGATCGCCTGTGGGAAGTGCGGATCACTAAACGCCACCCTAAACCAATACAATCCCACAAACTCCGCGTCCCAAATCGGTCGGAAAATCGAGAAATCACTAAACGCCACGTACAACCCATAAATCGGAATGACGGTGAAAATGATCATAAAAATAACACCGGGCAACGCCATGGATTGAGACATCAGCTGCTTCTTAAGCCTATCTTTTGAGAACCTTTGCTTCTTTTCAACGTGTGCTTCCATAATATCGACTACCTTTCTTCATACCTCAATTCAAATTTCGATTCCGTCAAATCGTTGATATAAACACTAAATTCCCCCGGCTCCACCACCTGCTCCAAGTTTAAATTCAAATAGCTAAAATCAGCTACTCGCAACTCGAACGACACGGCCTTCCTTTCAAACGCTGCCAGCTCAACCACTCGCCACTGCTTCATCTCCCGGACAGGACGAATCGCCTTGGACACGTGATCTTCAATATACAGAATGGCGATTTCAGAGGTTGCAAAAGGACTTTTATTTTCAACCTTAAAGCTCACCGTAATCGGCTGATCCTCCGCAATGGTGTCATTTGAAGCCGCAAAGTTGTGATAGTGAATGTCTGCGTAATTCAGGCCGTGCCCAAAAGCAAAGAGTGAGCCGACTTCGCAATCCTGATATTGACTCGTCATGTTCGAATGACTCGCGGGTCGACCCGATGAATATTCGTTGTAGTAAATCGGAGTCTGCGCAGAATGCCTAGGAAATGACATCGTTAACTTGCCTGACGGTGAATCAATACCGGCTAACAATTCCGCAACGGCCAGCCCACCTTGGGTTCCCGGGTACCACGCCCACAGTAACGCAGGCATGTCGTCAATCACCTCTTGCAACGCTAGCGGCCGACCTGAGAACGCGACACACGCATACGGTTTCCCTAACGCCTTCACATCGCGGATCAGCTGCTGTTGCGGGTCCGCCAATTCTAAATGTACGCTGCTACGACCTTCCCCGCTTAGCGACCAATGCTCACCAATGGTGACAACGATATAATCCGCCCGGTCAACCACCTCAGGAGGACAGGCTGATAAGGCTTCAAACGCCGCTACGCTTCGGTCGGCGAACACGGCTTTCATGCCAGCTTCAAGCGAAATCACGTCTTCAAACTTCCCTTCACAGAACCAATTTCCTAATAACTCCTGCGTTTTGGCAAACGGGCCGACGATCAAAATATGCTTTTTATCCTCAGCAATGGGCAGTACAGCGCCTTCGTTTTTCAACAACACACAACTGCGCTTCGCCGCTTCTTTCGCAACGTGCAAAAACGCTGAATGAAGCAGCACTTCTTTTTCACGCGCTTCTTCTACGTAAGGATTCTCAAACAAGCCCAGCTCGTTTTTCAATTCTAAAATCTTGAGCACAACCTCGTCGATGTAGTGAAGCAACACGGGATTCTCTCGAAACACTTCTTCGCAATTTTCAATGTAAGTCGCAGAAGCCATCTCAATGTCTGTTCCGGCTTTCAAGGCTAATTCCGCCGCTTCTTTCGCATTGCTCGCCACACGGTGATTGATTAATTCCATGACCGAACCCCAGTCGGAGATCGTCAAATCTTCAAATCCGTATCTCTCGCGCAAGACGTCGTTCATCATCTCCTCGTTGCCTGTAACGGGCATCCCGTTAAACGAGTTAAACGAACTCATCACAAACCTCGGCTTTTCTTTGATGGCAATTTCGTACGGTTTCCCGTAATAATCGAAAAATTCTCGCCACGACATATCGACCGTGTTGTACTCCTTGCCAGCAATCGAAGCGCCACATGCGCCAAAGTGTTTCATGGTCGCCGCCACGCCTAGATCTGTGATTTCACCGTTGTCGCCTTTTTGGTAACCCTTAATCATAGCCGCTCCCAACTTCCCGGATAGCAGATGATCCTCACCAAACGTCTCCATCACCCGGCCCCATCTCGCATCGCGAACCAAGTCCGTCATGGGGGAAAAATTCACATGAATGCCGGCTGTGCGCAGTTCAATTGCGGTGTAGTCTGCGACCCTCCGTAAAAGTTCCTCGTCCCACGAACAAGATAATCCGAGTGGAATGGGGTAAATCGTCCGATAACCGTGAATGGCATCTTGCATGAAAAGTAACGGTATTTTCAATCGTGAGCGTTCTAAGTATTGCTTTTGTACTTGGTTGACCTCCTTAGCACCAGCCACACGCAGGACACTCCCAATCGTGTATAACGTATCGCCTTGCAAAATATCTTGTGAGTAAAGCGGGTCGAGTAGCGACATTTCTTCGTCGCTTAGTCCCCTATAATATTCGCCAGGGATCTGTGTCATTTGTCCGACTTTTTCTGCCAACGTCATCTGGTCGAGTAGTTCAAGTAAGTGCTTATCTTTCATTTTGACACCCCTTTCATTTATTAGATGGTTTTATTGTAGATCATGTAAGCGATGTAATCAAGGACATTCGCACGGATTGACACATGTTTCACATTCTGTCACTTGTGACACAATTTCATTTTGATTTCGACGTAAATCGCAGTACGGTTTATGAACAAAAAAAAGCCCATCCTACTAACGAGGATGAACTTTCAACTGGGGTGTTGCCGTTATTATTTTGCAACTGCCACGTGGCTTGGTACTTCCATAGTCGCTGCTGCACTTGCTTTGTTTCTTGATTTAACCCACCCAACTAATACGACTAGTTGCACTAAATATAACGCGCCTAAAACGCCGTACATGATGTTTAATGAACCTGGATTTTCACGATCGATAATGAACGTTGAAATTTGATTGCCGACTAAGCCAGCAACGGCCCAAGCCGTTAACATGTAACCTTGAATCGTCGCCAGTTGCTTCATGCCGTACTCTTGCTCTAAAATATTAGGTAAGCACGCGAATCCGCAACCGAAGAAGAACTGAATCCCGAAGACCGTTGCCACTGTGAGGGCGGTCATCATCGTTGTCCCGGCACCGAAGTAAAGGAACATTGCAGCCCCGCAGATGATCATCGAAGCAACGGTCATCACATAGTACGGTAAGTACTTCTTGTCTGTGCGATCCTGTGCCGCACCACAAATCACGCGTCCGATCAGATTAGAAAAGGCGTTTAAGCTCGTGAACATCACAATCATCGTATCGTTAGTTAGACCTAAAGTGAGATAGATTTGTCGCTCGTTTCCGATGATCGCTAACCCACATGCAATGTTGATAAATAGCACGAACCATAACAAGATGAATTTTTTATTTAACACGATTTCTGCCAGTGAATAAGTTTTCGTATGGGCCTCTGATTCAACCGCTTCGCCCGCGAGTTCAGGTCGTTCTATCAACACGTATGCGATAAAGCACGCAACGCCGTAAATCACGGTCAAAATATAAAATGCATGATACACGTTGATCCCTGACTGCAAGAACGCTTCAATCAATGGGTTTCCAAAGACACCAGACAAACCAAAGGCTGCAATCGCGATGCCTGCCGCCAGGCCTTTTTGCTCGTGGAACCACATCATTAACGTCTTAACCGGTGCAAGGTAGCCAAGGCCTAAACCGACCCCTTGAATCGGGCCAAACCCGATGATCGCCAAGAGCGGGCTTTCAATGTAAACGGCAACGCCTGTCAACAGCCAACCTAGTGTGAAAAAGATGAACGTGTATAGCGAAGCTTTTTTAATATCACGCTCAACTAACTTACCACCTAAAGCCGCTGAAATTCCGAGACAGAATAATGCTAATGAGAAACACCAAGCGAGGATTGCTGGGGTGAATACCTCTGAATGCGCTTCGATGCGATCAACAAATAATGTCCAACAATAGACCGACCCGGTTGCAAAGCTCATTAATAAGACTGGAATCAAACCATTTACCCATTTATTCTTATTTTTAATCTGTTTTACCACTGAAAACCCTTCTTTCTTCTGTAATGTAAGTTTGTTAAAATTTCAACAACTTACAAATTATAGTCCATTTCGAAGATATTGTCAATGGTTTTTTTCATTAAATCACTTGATTTTTATCTAACTAAGCAACTTGCGTTGTGGCCGTGAACTTCAACCGGGGTTTCCACGTCATTAAAGGCCTTTCTCCCGAGCACGGCTAACCCCATCATTAGCAGGCCAATGGCGATAAACAGGAATGAATTTCTACCAGCTAGTAAGTTCATCATCGTCCCAAAGATGTACTGGCTGACCGGGATTGAAACGTTGATAATGGTAATCATTAATGCGATGGTTTTACCTAAATACTTCTCTGGCACTTGCTTTTGAATGAGCGACATCGCGATCACCGTTCCGAATGTCATTAGCACCATTACGAACATTAAGATGATGTTGAATAACCAGAATGGTAGAGCAACGCCGCTAAACAACGGGGCGTAAACTGTCACCGCTAATAGTAAACAAAGAGCTGCGACAATCGAAACCAGTTTTGCAAAATGCTTTATCTCCAGCCATTTCTTGAATTTACCAGACAAAATACCGCCGAGTAACATCCCGAAGGCACCGACCGCTTGTGAGACGCCAAACATCGTATCGCTTGCTTGAAATTGGATTCTGATGATATAAGGCATTGCCACAGTCATAATTGGCATGATTAAGAAGGAGAAGAATCCCATTGATGTAGCTAATTTGATGATTAGCGGGTTTTTCTTAGTTGCGTAGTTTAAGCTTTTTTTCATATCGAGTGCTGCGGTTTTGATCACGCCGAATTCAGATTGCTCTTTTTGATAGGCGATTTTGATAAACAGGTCAATGATCGTTGAGATCAGGAACGAAACGCCTGCTAGGATGATGATATTCATGATCCCGATGGTCGCGATTAGGATGCCACCTAGGACAAAGCTTAACAGTTCACTCGTCGCGTTAATTGCTTGAATGGCTCCGTTTGCTTCTTCTAAAACTTCCCCGTCAACAATGGCAGGTGTGGCCGCTGTTAGGATGGGGGTGAACAGCGTCATGATCATCATAAACACGGCGATAATGGCCGTCAGGTTTGCAATGGAATACGCCCCTGCTAGGAAGATGGCTAGAAGTCCTGCGCAGATCACCGTTTTGATCCCGTCGAAAAACACAATCAGTTTCTTTTTATTCATGCGGTCGGCGATAATGCCGCCAGGGATGGCGAAGAGGAAGACTGGGATTTGGCTGATCGCCATGACGAGGCCGAACGTGCCGGCTGAACCGCTAATGTCGAGGATAAATAGGAGTAGTGCAAAGCGGAGGATGTTCCCCCCAATAAGGCTGATGATTTGGCTCACCAGTACTAACTTAAAATTATGATCAAACTTTTTCATATTGAATCACTCACTTTCTTTTTTTGTAAGACTAATATAGCGTAATGCTGTCGGTTGCGGCTACCACTTTTAGCTTGAAAACTGTCAATTATTGGTTGCCTTCGCTTCTTTTACAACCCTTCGTATGAAACCGACGGTTGGTATGTAAGGTTGTAAAATTTTATTCCTCCTTATGTAAGAAGGAATCGTTGGCTAGTCGAAGTAGCCGCCTTTTTTGTAAGCATCAATGACAATATCAACCATTTCATTCGAGATAAACTCAGCGCCCATATTTTTCATAATTTGTTGCAGAAGAATCATTCGCTTTTTCGCTTCTTCCATGCTACGCGGATAGATAATCGGGTTAATCCACACAGTGAATAGCACAAAGAATGATTCCATTAATTCAAGGGGATACTCAGTTTTAATCGAGCCGTCGCGGATTCCCTCTTCAACTAATTCGAGCAGAAATTTTGCGTGTTTTGGTGTAACTTTAATATCTGCAACCAAAGTATGAGGATCAAGGTGAGCTTCCATTCTTTCTCTGTCTTTAATATCAAAATCATAAGAAGATATGTATGTCATGAACACCTGGCTCATCTTCTCAAGCCCGGTAGCACCCGTACTTTCTTTGATTAACTTTCGTAAGAACCGCATATTCTCTTGATACGTCTGTTCCTCAATTGCATCTAAGATTTCTTTCTTCGACTTGAAATGGTGATACACCGCGCCCTTTGACATCTTAAGTTCGTTTAAAATATCTTGGATGCTCGTTTTCTCGTACCCTTGCTCATGGAACAGCTTAGACGCGACAGTGAGGATTTTCTGATACGTCTGTTCGGCTTTTTCGCTTCTTGCCATGGCGACACCTCCTTGTTGGTTTTAGCGCTTGTTTTTGCAAAATACCGACCGTTGGTATGTTTGTATTTTAGCACGTGTGGGAGTCAATGTCAAGAGGATTGATAACATTTTTAAAATATTTTGTGTGACAACCCTATTTCAAAGTTTGATCGTAACTTCTAAGCGCCCTTCTGCCACTTTTCTTCGAAAATCGCGCCCTTAGTGGCATTGGACAAGCTCAAACAGTGAGGATCTGCGAGATTCATGCCACTTTACTTCGAAAATCACGACCTTAGTGGCATTGGACAAGCTTAAATAGTGAGGATCTGTGGAGATTCTGCCACTTTCTTTCAAAAATCGCACCCCTAGTGGCATTGGACAAGCTCAAACAGTGAGGATTTGTGTGATTCATGCCACTTTACTTCGAAAATCACGACCTTAGTGGCATTGGACAAGCTCAAACAGTGAGGATCTGCGATATTTATGCCACTTTACTTCAAAAATCGCGACCTTAGTGGCAGGGTTAGCTTCGCAATCGTAAAAATGACGACCACATACCTCAAAGGTGCAAAGTCGTCATTTTCATTCTTGCTCATCGTCATTAATCAATAAAATAAATCTCATAAAATAGCGTGTGGTTATCCGGGAGCAATCGAACGCCGCCGATGTGATACCAAGCACCCATCAACTTAGCGCCCGTTGCCAAGTAGACCATCGGTGCTTCGTAAACGATGATTTCCTGGGCTTCGTGATAAGCGGCTAGACGTACTTCCGGGTCAAACGATTCACGGCCGACTTCTAATAGATCGTCCACGCGCGGATGATTAAAGAACGTCCGGTTCCCAGGGGCGCCGATGCTCGAAGAGTGAAACAGCGGGAAGAGCCCGTAATCGGCGTCAGCCGTCACTGAGGTCCATGCCAAGACAAATAAATCGTAGCTCCCTGCGGCCGTCTCCTCTAAAAATAGCGCCGCTTCCAACTGAACAATCGTTAAGTCGATGCCGATCTGGGCTAACTGACTTTGCGCGGCTAAGGCCCACTCCCCGCGTTCCGGAAATTCGTTGGTCAAAATCGTTAACGCAAGTCTATTCACATCATCATAGCCCGCTTCTGCCAACAACTCCCGTGCGCGATCTTGGTCAAACGGGAAGCCCTCTAAATCCTGTCGCGATCCAAACACGCGCTCGTTCAAAGGGCCGTAAAGCCTGTCGCCAACGCCGTACATGATCGTCTCATGAATCTCGTCGGCATTAATCCCGTAACTAATCGCCTGCCGAATCCGAATATCCGGGACGCGCTCCGTGTTAATCCCAATATATAATTTCTGATAATTACTCGCAATGTGCGCCACCAAATCGTCGCTTTCTACCACGCGCTCAATGTGCGAACGACTCATGTGCGCCAGATCGACCTCCCCGGTCTCCAATGCAATTAAACGGGAATTTGGCTCAACCATGACGCGAATGACTAACTCATCAAACCGGGGGCGGTTGCCATGAAACTCTTCGAACGTTTCAAAGACGATGCGGTCGCCGTGTACCCGATCGACGAGTTTAAATGGCCCCGTTCCAATCGGGTAGGCATCTAAATCACCGAATTCTTCGTACGCGGCCCGGGAGATAATCCCCCCAGCTGGATGGGCGATGTTATTGAGCAGCGGTGCAAACGGGATCTCGGTCGCAATGCGCACGGTATAACGGTCGATCGCCTCCATATTAGCCGCGTCGAAATCCCCGAAAATCGCCGCCACGTTCGGCATCTGGGCTGCTCGGGCGAGCGAGAAGGCGACGTCATCAGCGGTCATTTCTAAGCCATTATGGAATAAGACGCCTTGCTTGAGATGAAAGAGGTACGAATAATCATCGTATCGTTCCCACGATTCCGCTAGAACCGGGATGATCGCACCCGTGTCCGGATCGACACGCACGAGCGGTTCCCAGATTTGCACGAGTACCTGTGCCGTCGTCGTGACGTTTGACGCGTGTGGATCCAGCGAAACGATATCTCCTTCAAAGCCAACCGTTAGCGTCCTTGCCTCGCCGTTTTCAGAGTCGGCATGATGGTTATTTTCACCACATCCAAATAAGATAAAGCTGCATACAAGCAACGCGATGAAGATGATACCTTTTTTCTTAGTCATTACATTTCCTCCTCATATCTAGGCGATTAGCCATATTATATATGTTATTCAACCTCGATAACTTGTGTACCTATTTTTAAGTGTGAACTGTGCCAAAAACACAATGAAACAAAAAACGCGCCAAGCTTAACTTTGGCGAGCCACGTCTTTTTTTATTTTAGCGATGATTTTCTTTTCAAGCCGCGAGATGTACGACTGTGAAATTTGCAGTTTATCGGCGACTTCCTTTTGCGTCAACGCCTCGCCACCTGCTAGGCCGAAGCGCATGAACATAATCTCTTTCTCACGTTCTTTCAAGCGGCGGATCGAATCAAACACAATCTGACGTTCTGCATCTTCCTCGATCTCTTGCGACACAATGTCCTCGTGCGTCCCCAGCACATCCGATAATAACAACTCGTTCCCATCCCAGTCGACGTTTAGCGGCTCATCAAACGATACCTCGTGCTTCATCCGGGATGTCTTTCGTAAATACATCAAAATCTCATTCTCAATACACCGCGCCGCATAAGTCGCCAGCTTAATATTCTTATCACTCTTAAACGTCTGTACCCCTTTGATCAGGCCCATCGTCCCAATGCTAATCAAATCCTCGATGTTAATCCCCGATGACTCAAACTTCTTCGAGATGAACACAACCAAGCGCAAATTTTTCTCAATCAAAACCTGCCGCGCCGACTCATCTCCACCGTGATAACGCGCCAACATCGCCGCCTCTTCCTCCCGCGTTAACGGCTCCGGCAACGTCTGTGATCCATTGACATAATGCACCTGCTTCCTCGGCCTAACCTTTCCTATTAAACGTAAAATTAAATTCATCACCGTGTTCATCATCCATCATCCCCTATTATATCTAAAAAAATCACAACCCTACCGTAATATCCGGCTGCAACAAAAAATCATACTTCCCAAACGGCCCCTCACACAACCCGACCACCACGTCCTTCACAATCACACCGTCAACCAATAGCAACGTCGGCCGAAAAGCCGTGAGGTAACGCTCTTCCTCATCAATCACCGAATAAGCAATCTCCCACGTCTTCACTACGCCTTCTTCGATCGCCCCGGTAATCGCCGCCGCTTTGCAGCGTGGCACGATCATCACGGGCTGCGCTGTCCGGTGATCAACTAGTTCGTTCCCGGTATCAACAAAACCAATCCCAGTTGCAGACGCTTCCCCGCAGTAGAATTCCACGTTGTGTTCCAGATCGCCCAATACGTGGTGTCGTTTCAAAAAATAAGACTTTAGCATAAAAACGACGGCCACGATCAGTGAAATCCCGAAGCCAATGGCAAAAAACCCACTGATGGTCAGGGTTTCAAAGTTAACGAAATACCTAAGTATATGCCAGACACCCGACAAACATGCACTCAGCGTGTAAAAATAAGCAACGGCGATGGCGTAACCCTTAAAGCGCTGCGGTGCAAACGCAATCCGGATCGTTAAAATCGGCACCAGAACTAAAAAAAGCGGCGCGATCACGAAGGCGACAAAACTGATAAGCACGCTAACGAGAAGCGCAGTAATAAATTGAACAACGGGAATTTTCTTCTTCATGATCCAAGCGACCGCCGCTAAAATCAATGCGTCATAGAAAAAACTTTGAATTAAAAATAGTAGTAAGTCCAACTGAGCGACACCCCCTAGTTCAACAAGTATACACGACCGACCGGGAATTTTTTGTCACATTACTTGGTGGGTTTCGGTAATTCGCTCGACATAAAAACATATAATAGGGAGAAGCCTTTAAAGGAGCTGAAGTGAAACATGTTAAACTTACTGCCAAAAAGCATGATCGTCGGCAACATTGTCGACACGTTGAAAAAAGATCCCGAGAACGGTGTCGTAAAATTACTAGAAACCGCTGAAAAAAATGCGAAAACAAGTGAAGCAGCGGCAATGTTACGTCAAGTGATCGGGTATTATCAAACGAGCCCAACAGCCAAAATGCAAATCAGAAACCTGGTTTTAAATACGAACCGCGTGACACTTACCGCTTTTGCGAACTACGTTTACGACGCGGTTGGGGCGCAGCCGATCGCGATTAATTTTCTGAAGTTAATCACCATCGATCAAGCCGCCAGCTTACGTCCGTCCAGCACCATTTTCCCCGTGATTGCTTTGAAAAACATGAACGAAGCCAGCCAGGAAGTCCTTGCAAGGTTAAAATCAGCCGGCCATATTTTCTTTACATCCATTGCTGTAACCCGTGAAAATTTTGAAATCGTTACTTCTAACGAAGTGATTTTGTCACAGGTTAAGCACGGCGTGCGCGCGATCTTTTATCGGCTAGCCGTCGTCGACATGGCGTTGGAAGCTGAGCTGATCAAGAAAATCCACGACATTCGCACCTCACGGCCCATCTTAGTTTTTTTCATGAAAAAAGACGCACCAACTGATAGTGCGTCGTTGCAATATGTCATCACGGAAGATGTGAACGGGATGGCTTATAGCATCAAGGTTGATTTGCGCTAAGTTTCACGATCCTTCCTATTCAATCTCACCCAAACATGCTGGATAACCCGCTTTCGTCACTCGGACGTTTACCAGCGACTCATCAAAATCAGCCTCAACCGGGAATCTCACCGTCAAATAATTGCTCGCCCGCCCAGTCGCATAACCGTCGCGAACGCGCTCAACGATCACTTCTAAAACTTCACCGGCAAACTGCGTAGCATTCGCCATTCCCAACTGTTCGTTCACAGCAAGCATCTCGCCCACGCGAACCGTCTTGATCATTTCTGGAATTTGACCCGTCATCCCAGCCGCTTTCGTCCCACTGCGCACCGAGTACGGAAAAACGTGCATCTCAGAAAAGCCGATGCGGCGGACGGTTTCCAGGCTTTCTACAAACATCGCATCCGTTTCGCCTGGGAAGCCGACAATGATGTCGGTTGTGATCGAGACGCCCGGCAATGCCTCACGGATTCGCTTAAGATTGTCTTCAAATTCTGCTAAGGTGTACTTCCGGTTCATCGCCGCTAGCATTGCATCCGTTCCGCTTTGAATCGGGATGTGCAAATGCTGGGCGATTTTGTCTGAGGATGCCAAAACTGCCAGCACATCCGTGGTTAATTCCGTCGCTTCGATCGAGGAAATGCGCAGACGATGAAGTCCGTCAATCTCCACTAGTTCCGCTAGTAAATCCGCGAATGAATAAGCTTCGAAATCTTCACCGTAGGCACCGGTGTGGATCCCCGTTAGCACTAATTCGACGTGCCCGTTCGCCACTAACTCGCGCGCCTGAGACACGACGACCTCGGGCTTTTCCGATCGAACACGACCACGCGCCCATGGTATGATACAAAACGTACAGAAGTTATTGCATCCATCTTGGATTTTCAGGATGCCGCGCTTACGATTTTCGAATTTCGCTACAGATAACGACTCGAATTCGCGTTCCTTCGCAATATCGCCAACTAGATTGATCCGCCCGCGCGACTCTAAAAATTTCTCTACTAGGCCGACTAACTCGCTGCGCCCGCTTGTACCCAACACGATGTCCACCCCTTCGATCTCAATGACACTATCCGGTTGGGTTTGCGACAGGCAACCCATCACACAAACGACCGCATCTGGATTTTTCCGCACCGCCCGTCTAATAAACTGGCGGCTTTTTCGGTCCCCGCCGTTGGTCACCGAGCACGTGTTGATCACATAAACGTCCGCGAAATCGGTAAACTTCGCGCGCTCATAACCGCTAGCGGCGAACATCTCCCAGACGCCTTCCGATTCAAAATAATTCACTTTACACCCAAGTGTGTGAAACGCTACTTTTTTACTCATGTTCATCTTCCTTCAATCTCCAGCGCATACGAAATCGCCGACATCACATAAATCGACGCGGTTTCCGTGCGCAAAATTCGCGGTCCTAAGCCAACTGCGGTAAAACCAGCCTCAAGCAACGCACTGGCTTCCACTTCATCAATCCCACCCTCGGGACCAATCAGCACCAACACACGCGCCCCTGCTTGCATCTTAGCAACCGCATCAGCTAACGCCCGACTACGATCCCGCCCTTCTTCCTCATAAGCAAACAGGCACACGTCGTACGCTGCAGCTAGCCTCAGCAACTGAGCAACATCAACCGGCATCCCCACCTCCGGCACCATTTGCCTATGAGACTGACGTGCCGCCTCAAGCGCAATTTTCTGCCAACGTTGTACTTTCTTCCCCGCCTTCGTCGGTTCAATCTTCGCCACTGAGCGCTTCATCGCAATCGGCACAAACGCACTCGCCCCGCATTCCGTCCCTTTTTGGACGATCAAATCAAACTTATCCCCCTTCGTTATTGCTTGGGCAATCGTCACAAAAACCGGCAATTCGACAGCTTCTTTTTTTGTGGTAACCACCTCTACATGCACTTCCGCTTTAGCCAAATGGGTAATGTTAGCCAAAAAACTCCGTGCGTCATCGGTACAAAGAATCAGCTGGTCACCAACGTTAGCACGCATCACCGTTGAAATATGATGCACATCATCCCCCGTGATCATTATCTGATTATCTACTAATTGTTCGCTTTTTATAAAATACCGTTGCACCCCGTCAACCTCCTAATTTATAGCTGTTTCAAGCCTACTTTCAGTGTCTCTATTTTAGCACAAAAATCGAAAAAAAACTAGGAGACCTTATCTTCACCTAGTTGGGGGCAATCTCTTGTCTATTTCTAAATTTAAACTGATACTAACAGAAAGACCTGTGAATTTAGAAATTTCGATATTAGTAGCATTTATTCAGCTTCTAGCAAGCTTTTGCAAATCTTCAATGCTCAAATCCGTGGCATCTGAAATTTCAGCTAAACCCATACCGGTATGAAATAACTTCTTTGCAATCCTTATCGCTTTTTCCATCGCTCCACGCTCAATTCCACGTGCTTCACCACGCACCTCCCCACGCACTTCGCCCTCATCCCTTGCATATGCCTCACGGGCAATTTGATCTTGTACGTTTCTATCATAGATCTCATACATGCGACGTTCCTCCTTGCTCAAATTCGATATTAATAACATCTCTTCCCACTCCTTTATGTATGCTGGCGCATTTGCTAGCGTCTCTCCCGTTTGAAAGAAGTATTGCCACTGCTTTAAGTTGTCTGATAATTGCTCATCTTTCTTGTTTACTTCAAAATACACTTCTGTGTAGCGGTGAGGATCGGTTGTGTACTTTTGATGTTCTACGTCGTATAACCGAAAATAATGCAACGCTTCACGTACATTGAAATGGGTGTAGGTCAAGATGTTTAAGGCAATCATTGGTTGTAGCGTGGCATATTTTGAATCACTTTTGCTCGTATCTTTTATTCTACCATAGTCTGATCTTGCTTTCAAGCTTGCATGATGAAAAACACGTCGCTCATAATGTTTTATTGGCGTTGTTTGTAACTCAGTTGCGAAACTTCTTCCGTCATCTGTGATACAAAGCAAATCAAGTTCCGTTGCAAGATTTTCGATGAAAACGCCTCTCATTTTTGAACAAAACGTTTTCACCCGACTGTCTTTGACTGACAAGCAAAAAACTAGGGAAACGTTGGTTTCACCTAGTCTTTCTGTTGGTCTTAATCGTTCTTCTTTTTCGCTTTGATAATTGCGGCAATGGTGCCGATACCTGTCGTTGTCAGCCCGATCATCGCAAGGTTTAGCACGTTTGCGCCGGTAGTTGGTAGGTTATTTCTACGTCCTCTGGTTCTACGACCGTTGTTGGTGTCGTCGTCATTGGACGGGTCTGGACCGGTTGGATCTGGGCTGGTTGGCGGCATCTGCGGATCAGTCGATAGTTCTGGATTTGTTGGTAGTCTGGATCCGTTGGCAAATCTGGCTCTGTTGGTAGGTCTGGCTCTGTCGGCAAGTCCGGGTCTGTTGGCAAGTCTGGATCCGTTGGCAAGTCTGGATCCGTTGGCAAGTCTGGATCCGTTGGCAAGTCTGGCTCTGTTGGCAAGTCTGGCTCTGTTGGTAGGTCTGGCTCTGTTGGTAAATCTGGGGCCGTTGGCAAGTCTGGCTCTGTTGGCAAGTCTGGCTCTGTTGGCAAGTCTGGCTCTGTTGGCAAGTCTGGTTCTGTTGGCAAGTCTGGATCCGTTGGTAAGTCTGGCTCCGTTGGCAAATCTGGTTCTGTTGGTGGCTCTGATGGAATGGCCTCAAAGATAGCCGTTAAGCTTACATCATAAGCTGGCATTGTAAACGTCAAACTTGAATTTGTTCGATTTTCATCCGTGACAATGGTCGAAGAGCCTTCCCACCTGGCAAATTGCTCACCTTCACTTGGCGTATTCGCGGTGACTGTTATTTCAGAGCCTGCTTCAAAGACGCCGCCTCCTGTCCCGTTTTCCACGGTCACGGTATGAGACGATGGACAAATAAAAGGGGTTGACACGATATTTGTTCCTAATAACTGTGTGCCGGCTTGGTTCATAAAATCTGCCCCTGCCGGTGGTAGGCTGACCACACCAATCCCGATCGTGGTTCTGTTAGGATCTAGCATGTTGGCCCTGTGGCCTGGCGATTCCATCCACGCTTGAACTAATCGTGCGGCCGTATGCGTCGCATTGAAAGAGAAAACTAAATTCTCACTTAGTCCTGAAAAACCATCAATAAACAAAAGCGGAATGGCGGTGAAAGAGCCGTAAACAGGGCTTGCATGCGTCGTGTATTGCAAATCGACTAGTTCTTGCGATTTGAAACGAGCCGCACGAGATAACTGATAGTCTAATGTCAGTGGCGGCACACCATAATTGACACGTTCAAGATTTGTAAAGTACAAAATTTCTCTTTCAAATGCCGAAACGCCACCTGTTCTGCAATACTCTAAGTTCCAAGCATGAAGCTCGTCTGCAGTAAGTGGTCTAGTTGGCAAGGGCATAGAAGGATTCCATTCAGACATAGCGACCGATTGATTCACATATTCCACCGTAAATGATTCTGCTGCTGGCACTGCAATTTGGCATATAATCGCGATTGATAGTAACAATATTCCGATTTTTTTTAACATATTTCCACTCCTATTATTCGTTTTACATTAGCTTATTGTAAAGATGTCAGAGAACATTTTTACACATTTTATTGCTGCCTCCAAATTCATAATATGAGTGCTTTTGCCGATTCGTCTACACGATTATCCTGGTTTTGGGTGAAAAGGGAATTTTTCAAGAAATTGCTATGAAGGGGGCTGGCCGATTTTAATGAGAAGTATAGATGTGGTCATCTTGAAAATCTCCTTTAAACAGCGCATATAAAAAACTAGGGAAACCTATGTTTCACCTAGTCTTTCGTTTGAATCTATTCCCCGATAAGCGATTACTTATCTCTTTCCTCTTTAAGCTTCTTCCTTAAAGCAAGGATTAATCCTTGTACGCCGATCAGTCCCGCGATAACAAATGGGCCTGCTACGTTTCCGGTCTCCGGTAATTTACCTGCTCCTCCTGGTCTACCCGGTGTTTCTGGCTGTTCAGGTCTAACTGGTCTTTCCGGTGAGGTCGGGTCAACTGGATCAAGTTCTGGTGTCATCCCGTCTACATCAAGCCAAGGCGGTCTGATCACAACAATCACGTTACCGTCTTCATCTTCAATGATATCATAATCCCAACCTGGTGGGACTGTGACGACCACGTCATCCGGGTTCGTTCCCGGTGGCATGGTGACGATGATGTTGCCATCGTCATCAATTTCATAATCCGCACCCGGTGGCACTGTGACGGTGATGTTACCGTCTTCATCTTCTTCTACGATGATCTCGTTGTTTGAATCGTCCGCTGGCGGCGTGATCACAATGATTAAATTACCGTCTTCGTCTTCATCGAAATCGTAATCCCAGCCTGGCGGAACCGTGACATCAACATCGTCTGGATTCGTACCTGGTGGGAACGTGACGATGATGTTACCATCGTCATCGATGTCATAATCAGCTTCTGGTGGAATCGTTACTGTGACGTTCCCGTCTTCATCTTCTTCTACGATTACCTCGTAATTCGAATCATCTGCTGGCGGTGTGATCACAACGATGACATTGCCGTCTTCATCCTCATCGAAATCGTAATCCCAACCCGGTGGGACTGTGACATCGATATTATCAGAGTCTGTCCCTGGCGGGAACGTAACGATAATATTGCCATCGTCATCAACGTCGTAATCTGCAATTGGCGGTATCGTGACCGTCACATTGCCATTATCGTCTTCTTCAACAATCACTTCATAGTTAGGCACTGGTTCCCAAATCGCATTAAACACCGTTTCTTCTCGGATTGGCCCGACTGTTAAATCCCAACCACCGAACGTGTAACCTGGATTGACTGGTATGACATCTGGTTCAATCGGTGTTGTGTTGTAACGCACGACACCTGAAACATTCGCCTCACCTGCAAGACCCCAGTTAAACGTATATGGCACATAAATCGGCTCCCAAATCGCCAAGAACCACGTTGGTTCTGTTAACGGCCCGACATACGGTGTCCAATCGACAAACGTATAGCCTGGATTAGATGGTATCGTCGTTGGAATTTGCGGCGTTGTGTTGTACAATACCGTTCCTTCGATCAAGTCTAAGCCTGGAATATCCCAATCAAAGATGTACGCGATATAAACCGGATCTGGCTCAACTGGTATCCAAATTGCCACAAACGTCGTGTCTTCAAAGATCGGCCCCACTAATGGTGACCACGTACTAAAGACATAACCCGGTCTTTCAGGTGCTACTGCTGGTGCAATCGGGATCGTGTTATAACGAACATCTCCCGTGACATCCGCTACACCTGGCGTATCCCAATCAAACGTATATCTCACATAGATCGGATCCCACTGTGCTACAAACGTCGTGTCTTCCGTAATCGGGTTGACAACTGGTGACCAGCCTGTAAATTCATAACCTGGGTTTGACGGTACTGGCGTAGGTGCTATTGGTGCTGTGTTGTAACGAACATCTCCTGTGACAGGGGCTACTCCTACAACGTTCCAATCGAAGACATACCTAACGTATACCGGTGACCATTGTGCAACAAACACGGTATCTTCAGTAATTGGTCCCAATATCGGAGACCATCCGTCAAACGTGTAACCAGGCTTTGGAGGTACCGGTGTTGGCGCAGTTGGTGTCGTATTGTAACGGGTTTGTCCAGTTACATGAGCAACACCTGGTGCGTCCCAATCAAACGTATAGTTCACATACACGGAAATCGGAATTCCGATATCGCCATCCTCATTACCCCATAGCGCTGTATAAGTCACATTGCTATTTGGCATTTCAAAGATGTGAATTGGTGTCGTAATCACACCCGGTACATCTGCGATGTTGCCACTTGTTGGTACATTGTCGCCGCGTACCCATCCTAAGAAGGCATACACCGATGAGGTTCCCGCTCCAATAGTCACATAAGTTCCTGGTGTTCTTGGACCGCCGACGGTTTGACCGGTTGGTTCAACCGTCACTGGTTCGTTGTTGATCGTCAACGTATGGCTATTCGGGATACCGATATCCCCGTCTTCATTACCCCATAGCGCTGTGTAAGTCACATTACTATTTGGCATTGTGAACGTATAGCCTGGCGTCAAAATAGCACCTGGCACATCTGCAATGTTCCCGCTTGTTGGTACATTGTCACCTCTTACCCATCCTAAGAACGTGTAATCTGTTGATGTCCCCGCTTCAATTGTCACCGTTGTACCCGGTGTTCTTGGACCGCCGACGGTTTGACCGCTTGGATCGGCTGTCATTGGTTCATTGTTGATGGTTAACGTATGGCTATTTGGCACGCCAATATAACCGTCTTCATTACCCCATAACGCCGTGTAAGCAACGTTACCATTTGGCATGATAAACGTATGCACCGGTGTCGTAATCGCACCTGCTACCTCTGAAACATTGCCGCTTGTCGGCACATCATCACCTCTTACCCATCCTAAGAAGGTATAGTCTGATGAGGTTCCCGCTTCAATCGTGACAGTTGTTCCTGGTGTTCTCGGACCACCGACGCTTTGACCACTCGGATCTGCCGTCACTGGTTCGTTGCTGATGGTCAGCGTATGACTGTTTGGAACACCAATATCTCCGTCTTCGTTACCCCATAACGCCGTATAAGTCACAGCGCTACTTGGCATCGTGAACGTGTGCTCTGGTGTCGTAATCGCACCTGGCACATCTGAGATATTGCCACTTGTTGGTACATCGTTTCCTCTTACCCATCCTAAGAAGGTATAGTCTGATGATGTCCCAGACTCAATCGTCACAGTCGTACTTGGTGTTCTTAACCCACCTGCAGTTTGACCACTTGGATCGGCCGTCATTGGTTCATTATTGATGGTTAATAGGTGGCTATTTGGTACACCAATGTAGCCATCTTCATTACCCCATAATGCGGTGTAAGTCACGGCATTACCTGGCATCACGAACGTATGTTCTGGCGTCGTGATCACACTTGCGACCTCTGAAATGTTTCCGCTTGTTGGTACATCGTTTCCTCTTACCCATCCTAAGAAGGTATAGTCTGATGATGTCCCCGCTTCAATTGTCACATTTGTTCCCGGTGTTCTTAAGCCACCTACGGTTTGACCAGTAGGCGATGCCGTCGCTGGCTCATTCCCAATCGTTAACGTATGACTATTTGGTACACCAATATCTCCGTCTTCGTTACCCCATAACGCCGTGTACGTCACAGCGCTACTTGGCATCACAAACGTATGAGTTGGTGTCATAATCACACCTGTTACCTCTGAAATGTTTCCACTTGTTGGAGCGTCTACGCCACGTAACCACCCTAAGAAGGTGTAGTCCGATGAGCTTCCCGCCTCAATTGTCACATTTGTTCCCGGTGTTCTTAACCCACCTACGGTTTGTCCACTTGGGTCTGCCGTCGCTGGCTCATTACTAATCGTCAGCATATGACTATTCGGGGTTCCAATATACCCGTCTTCATTACCCCATAATGCCGTATACGTCACGGCGCTATGTGGCATTGTGAACGTATGCTCTGGCGTCGTAATCACACCTGCTACCTCTGAAACATTGCCGCTTGTCGGCACATCGTCACCACGTAACCAACCTAGGAACGTGTAATCCGATGATGTCCCAGCCTCAATCGTGACAGCTGTAGCCGGTGTTCTTGGACCGCCGACGGTTTGACCGCTTGGGTCTGCCGTCGTTGGCTCGTTATTAATCGTCAAGTCGTGGCTGTTCGGGATGCCAATATACCCGTCTTCATTACCCCATAACGCCGTGTATGTCACATTACCGTTCGGCATCACAAACGTATGAGTTGGTGTCGTAATCGCATCTGATACATCTGAAATGTTACCACTTGTTGGAACGTCTACGCCACGTAACCACCCTAAGAACGTGTAATTTGATGAACTTCCCGCTTCAATTGTTACATTCGCACCCGGTGTTCTTGGACCGCCGACGGTTTGACCGCTTGGGTCTGCCGTCGCTGGCTCATTGCCAATCGTCAACGTATGACTATTCGGAACACCAATGTCCCCGTCTTCGTTACCCCATAGCGCTGTGTAAGTGACAGCACTACTTGGCATCGTGAACGTGTGAACTGGTTCCGTAATCACACCTGCTACCTCTGAGATATTGCCGCTTGTCGGCACATCATCGCCACGTAACCAACCTAAGAACGTATAGTCCGTTGATGTTCCGGCTGCAATCGTCACCGTTGTTCCTGGCGTTCTTAACCCACCTACGGTTTGACCGCTTGGGTCTGCCATCGCTGGTTCATTTCCAATCGTCAACAGATGACTATTCGGAATGCCAATATAACCGTCTTCGTTACCCCATAACGCCGTATACGTCACAGCATTATGTGGCATCTCAAACGTATGCTCTGGTGTCAAGATAACACCTGACACATCTGAAACATTGCCACTTGTTGGAGCGTCTACGCCACGCAACCAACCTAAGAACGTATAGTCCGCTGAGCTTCCTGACTCAATTGTCACACTCGTACCCGGTGTTCTTAAGCCACCTGCTGTTTGACCACTTGGTGCTGCCGTCGCTGGCTCATTATTAATGGTTAACAGCTGACTATTCGGAATGCCAATATAACCGTCTTCGTTACCCCATAATGCCGTATACGTCACGGCGCTACTTGGCATTTCAAAGACATGGATCGGTGTCGTAATCGCACCTGTTACTTCTGAAATGTTTCCGCTTGTTGGTGCGTCTAGGCCACGCAACCAACCTAAGAATGTGTAGTTCTCTGATGTTCCGGCTGTCACCATGACACTTGTACCCGGTGTTCTTGGACCACCTACGGTTTGTCCACTTGGTGCTGCCGTCACTGGCTCATTCGCAATCGTCAACGTATGACTATTCGGAATGCCAATATAACCGTCTTCGTTACCCCATAATGCCGTATATGTCACGGCACTATGTGGCATTTCAAACGTATGCTCTGGCGTTGAAATCGCACCTGTTACTTCTGAAATGTTTCCGCTTGTTGGCGCGTCATCGCCGCGCAACCAACCTAAGAACGTGTAGTCCGCTGACGTTCCGGCCTCAATTGTCACATCTGTACCCGGTGTTCTTAAGCCACCTACGGTTTGTCCACTTGGATTTGCCGTCGCTGGTTCGTTATCAATCGTCAACATACGACTATTCGGAACACCAATATAACCGTCTTCGTTACCCCACAATGCCGTATAAGCAACGTTGCCATTTGGCATCACAAACGTATGAACTGGTGTCGTAATCGCACCTGAGACATCTGAAATGTTACCACTTGTTGGCGCATCATTGCCTCTCACCCATCCTAAGAAGGTGTAATCAACTGATGTTCCTGATTCAATCGTGACATTCGTACCCGGTGTTCTTGGACCGCCGACGGTCTGACCACTTGGATCTGCCGTCATTGGCTCATTCAATATCGTCAACGAATGACTGTTTGGTACGCCAATGTCTCCGTCTTCATTACCCCATAACGCCGTGTACGTCACAGCGCTACTTGGCATTTCAAACGTATGTTCTAGCGTTAAAATCGCATCTGTTACTTCTGAGATATTGCCGCTTGTCGGCACATCGTCTCCGCGTACCCAGCCTAAGAACGTATAGTCCACAGATGTTCCTGACTCAATCGTCACACTCGTACCCGGTGTTCTTGGGCCACTTGCTGTTTGACCAATTGGTGTTGCTGTCATTGGCTCATTCGCAATCGTTAAGGTATGACTGTTCGGAACACCAATATAGCCGTTCTCGTTACCCCATAATGCCGTATACGTCACAGCGCTATGTGGCATCACGAACGTATGTTCTGGCGTCAAGATCGCACCTGTTACTTCTGAGATGTTGCCACTTGTCGGAGCGTCTACACCACGTAACCAACCTAAGAACGTATAGTCAGCTGAGCTTCCAGCAACAATTGTCACATCGGTACCCGGTGTTCTCGGACCGCCTACGGTTTGATCCGTTGGCGACGCCGTCATTGGCTCGTTCGCAATCGTTAAGTTATGACTATTTGGAATACCAATATAACCATGCTCATTCCCCCATAGTGCGGTATAAGTCACGGCGCTACTTGGCATTTCAAAGATATGGATTGGTGTGGTAATCACACCTGACACATCCGAAATGTTGCCACTTGTTGGCACATCTTCGCCACGCAACCAACCTAAGAACGTATAGTGCTCTGATGTTCCAGCTCCAATGACAACCGTTGTACCCGGTGTTCTCGGACCGCCTGCTGTTTGACCAGTTGGCGACGCCGTCGTTGGCTCGTTCGCAATCGTTAATGTGTGGCTGTTCGGAATACCAATATAACCGTCTTCGTTACCCCACAACGCCGTATACGTCACAGCGCTACTTGGCATCACAAACGTATGTTCTGGTGTCAAAATCGCACCTGTTACGTCTGAAATATTCCCGCTTGTTGGCACATCTTCGCCACGTAACCAGCCTAGGAACGTGTAATCGGCTGAGCTTCCCGCTTCAATCGTCACATTCGCACCTGGTGTTCTTGGACCACCCACGGTCTGACCCGTTGGTGATGCCGTCGCTGGTTCATTCGCAATCGTTAACGCATGACTATTCGGAACACCAATATAACCGTCTTCGTTACCCCACAACGCCGTATACGCCACGTTACCGTTCGGCATGGTAAACGTATGCGTTGGCGTTGTCACAGCAGCCGTTACATCTGAGATGTTGCCACTTGTTGGTACATCATCACCACGTAACCAGCCTAAGAACGTATAATCCACGGATGTTCCCGCTTCAATCGTCACAGCTGTTCCCGGTGTTCTTGGACCGCCTACGGTCTGACCACTTGGATCTGCCGTTGTTGGCTCATTCCCAATCGTCAATGTATGACTATTCGGAACACCAATATAACCGTCTTCGTTACCCCACAACGCCGTATACGTCACAGCACTGTGCGGCATCACGAACGTATGCGCTGGTGTTGAAACCGCACCTGGCACATCTGAGATGTTGCCGCTTGTTGGCGCGTCTTCACCTCGTACCCAACCTAAGAACGTATAATCCACGGATGTTCCTGACTCAATCGTTACATTTGTTCCTGGCGTTCTTAACCCACCTACGGTTTGACCGCTTGGGTCTGCCGTTGCTGGCTCATTTGCAATCGTCAGCGTGTGACTATTCGGAACACCGATATAGCCGTCTTCGTTACCCCACAATGCCGTATACGTCACGGCGCTATGTGGCATTTCAAACGTATGCTCTGGCGTTAAGATAGCACCCGACACATCTGAAATGTTCCCGCTTGTTGGTACGTCATCGCCACGCAACCACCCTAAGAACGTGTAGTTTGCTGAACTTCCGGCTGCAATCGTTACATTTGTTCCCGGTGTTCTTAATCCACCTACGGTTTGACCTGTTGGTGCTGCCGTAGTTGGTTCATTATTAATCGTCAACGTATGACTATTTGGCACACCAATATAACCGTCTTCATTGCCCCACAGTGCCGTGTAAATCACGTTACTGCTTGGCATTTCAAAGATATGAATTGGCGTCGTAATCGCACCTGTCACATCTGAGATATTGCCGCTTGTTGGCACATCATCGCCACGCAACCACCCTAAGAACGTGTAGTTCTCTGATGTTCCAGCTGCAATCATAACACTTGTACCTGGCGTTCTTGGGCCACCTGCGGTTTGACCAGTAGGTTCCGCCGTAACCGGCTCATTCGTAATCGTCAACGTATGACTATTCGGAATACCAATATAACCGTCTTCGTTACCCCATAGCGCCGTGTAAGTCACAGCGCTACTTGGCATCTCAAACGTATGCTCCGAAGTCGTAATCGCACCTGGGATATCTGAAATGTTACCACTTGTTGGCGCATCATTGCCTCTTACCCAGCCTAAGAACGTGTAATCAACTGATGTTCCTGATTCTATCGTCACATTTGTTCCTGGTGTTCTTGGACCACCTACGGTCTGACCCGTTGGTGATGCCGTCGCTGGTTCATTCGCAATCGTTAACGCATGACTATTCGGAATACCAATATAACCGTCTTCGTTACCCCATAATGCTGTGTAGGTCACCGCGCTATGTGGCATCTCAAACGTATGCTCCGAGGTCGTAATCGCACCCGGTACATTCGAAATGTTACCGCTTGTTGGCGCGTCTTCGCCTCGTACCCAGCCTAAGAACGTGTAATCAACTGATGTTCCCGCTTCAATCGTCACATTTGTTCCTGGCGTTCGCAATCCACCTGCGGTTTGACCCGTTGGTGACGCCGTCGCTGGTTCATTTGCAATCGTTAAGGTATGACTATTCGGAACACCGATATAACCGTCTTCGTTACCCCATAGTGCCGTATACGTAATCGGACTATTCGGCATGACGAACGTATGCTCTGGTGTTAAAACAGCACCTGTTACATCTGAAATGTTCCCGCTTGTTGGCGCGTCTTCGCCTCTTACCCAGCCTAAGAACGTGTAATCAACTGATGTTCCTGATTCTATCGTCACATTTGTTCCTGGCGTTCGCAATCCACCTGCGGTTTGACTCGTTGGTGATGCCGTCGCTGGTTCGTTCGCAATCGTTAAGGTATGACTATTCGGAACACCGATATAACCGTCTTCGTTACCCCATAATGCTGTGTAAGTCACAGGACTACTTGGCATCTCAAACGTATGCTCCGAAGTCGTAATGGCACCCGGCACATCTGAAATGTTCCCGCTTGTTGGTGCGTCTTCGCCTCTTACCCAGCCTAAGAACGTGTAATCCGCTGATGTTCCTGATTCAATTGTCACATCGGTACCCGGTGTTCTTGGACCACCTGCGGTTTGACCCGTTGGTGACGCCGTAACTGGCTCATTACCAATCGTCAAAGCATGGCTATTCGGCACACCAATGTACCCATTCTCATTACCCCATAACGCCGTGTAAGTGACGTTGCCGTTCGGCATAGTAAACGTATGCGTTGACGTTGTCACAGCATCTGTCACATCTGAGATGTTCCCGCTTGTTGGCGCATCTTCGCCACGTACCCAGCCTAAGAAGGTATAATCGGTTGAATTTCCTGATTCAATCGTCACCGTTGTTCCCGGTGTTCTTGGACCACCTACGGTTTGACCACTTGGATCGGCCGTCGCTGGCTCATTCATAATCGTTAAGGTATGGCTATTCGGCACGCCAATATAACCGTCTTCGTTACCCCATAACGCCGTGTAAGTCACCGCGCTACTTGGCATTTCAAACGTATGTTCTGGTGTTAAAATAGCACCCGGTACATCTGAAATGTTCCCGCTTGTCGGTGCCTGAGCACCACGTACCCAACCTAAGAACGTATAGTCAGTTGATGTTCCCGCTTCAATCGTCACATTTGTTCCTGGTGTTCTTGGGCCACTCACTGTCTGACCCGTTGGATCAGCCGTCACCGGCTCATTCACGATCGTCAAGTCATGGCTATTCGGCACACCAATGTACCCATTTTCATTGCCCCATAGCGCTGTGTAAACCACATTGTAACGAGGCATCTCAAACGTATGCTCTGCAGTCAAAATTGCATTTGGTACGTCTGAAATGTTGCCGCTTGTTGGGGCATTACCACCGCGCACCCAGCCTAAGAACGTGTAATCCGTTGAGCTTCCGGCAACAATTGTCACATCCGTACCCGGCATCATGTCTCCACCCGCTGTTTGACCAGTTGGCGATGCCGTAAGTGGCTCGTTGTTAATGGTTAACGTACGCTCAGTGATTTCCCAACGCGCATAAACGGTCATTGGTGCATGGACGGTTGTAGCGCCATCAAATTCAATGCCGTCTTCTAATTCTGTGAACCAACCAACAAAAGCATAACCGGTTCGCTCAGGATCTTCTGGCATATTAGCCGCACCAATGGTTAATCCACCTTGCACGTATACGTACGCATCTGGTGCACCGCCGTTTGCGTCAAAATCAACGCGAACGTTATCGTTGGCTGTCCAACGTGCGTATACCGTGATGTTTGTCTCTACGGTTGTATGATAATCAAAGGCTTCACCGTCTTCTACTGGTGTTGTATACCACCCAGCAAATTGATAGCCTGCCCTTGTCGGATCAGCTGGCATGTTGCCTTGACCAATAGCTTCTCCTGGCATCACATAACGCGTTGCCGTACCATCATAGTCTGCAATCGTGCCGTCCGTTGGGTCAAACGTTACCGTTGCACCCCAACGCGCATAAAGCGTCATGTTCTGCGTAATCGGTGTGTTGAAGTCCCATCTCACGTATTCGTAATGCGTGTAGTTAAGTAAGTCCCAAATTGCTTCTAACAACTCAGATTCAGCTGCTGCTGGCACACGCGCTGCCCAATACATAAAGGTATAACCGTCTAAATGCACAGGATCTGGGTCCGGTTCCGTTACGAAACTTCCAAATGGTACAACCTGTGGATTAAAGCGATTAGCATCGCCGTACGCACCTGGTACACCACCTACTAAATCAAAGTTTACTGTCCGATTCGTTACTCTTCTAATCACAATCGACGCAACGCCACCGATATAATCTGCGTCGGTTACCTCAATTTCTAAGCCTGGGATAAACATATAATCGCTTTGATCACCTGTTGGTGTGACCACTAACTGACCTGTCATCATCGCATCTGCTGCCAATCGCCAATATCCTGATGGATCACGCATTAACGCCGTTTCATCAATGAGGACACTATCCACTGCCACCTCTGCGCCAGATTCATCAATCACGGTCACCATTAGTAAATGGCTGTCACCATCAGCTTCGCTTAGCAAGACGTCTGCAAACGCACCGCCTGGTGCTAACACAACTGGGTTGTGATGCGACCAATTTGGTGTGAAGTTTGGATGACTTGCCATCACTCTAACCGAGGATGCTAATAAATCACCTCTTGCTGCTAGTTCCACTGCAAAGGCCACGTCAACGGCTGCGTAGAACGCTGCATCCGTTTCAAACTGTTCGCGGTCAAATAAGGCGAGGATTTCTTCGTAAATCGTGTCGCGAATACCCGCCTCAATTTCGGCGTATGTGATGGAATAGAAACCTATTTCATTCGTTGCTAGTTCTCGGCTAAAGACGATGTTTCCAAAGTTATCAAACACTAAAATTGTTGCGTCTTCTACCGGCGCTCCGTTTCCAATGTTCCAAACAAATCCTTCTAAATAACCTGGGTTTCTTTCCTCAGGACGCTGAAGAACGATGCGGACGTAATCACTATCCGATTCGTATAGCATTTCCTCAAGTGCCGTACACGTAGCTCGTCCTGGAATGATACACGCACCTTCAACACCGGCTCCGGTATAAACTTGCAATTCTCTTGGTAGGAATCCGGTTGCTTCTGCACCTAAGACGTTAAATTCATCGTCAACGATCGTAAATTGACCTGGCGCATGAGCTTCAACGTTAACGTTGTTATGTGTTAGCACTGAATTATGAATCGGTAAGTACACACCTGGTGCAATTTCTTGTACGACGTGTACATCAATTTCGACTAAGCGAATAAGTGGGATCGTTAACGTTTGAACTAAAACGCCATCTCCTTCTTCTGCTGCTTCAAACTGCGCTTCACGCGTTGCAACTGCTCCACTCATATTGAGGAGCGTCGCGGTTTCTTCACCAACCGTGTATAACGGGTAGAAGAATTCGAAGTAATCGATCACCGCTGCATTTGTCAATGGGGCAAACATACCCGTCTCATCCACCACGCTAAACGTTGTTTCTTCCGTCATTCCTGACACTCTAAAGTGCTGGAACGTACCTGGTGCACCGCCGTTTGCATTCGCATGGTTGTTGATGGCATTCGTGCTCCATGCGTTAGGTGAGTTTGGTAAGAACCACTGGTTAAACCATGTGCTATTTTGTGCAGCATTCGTTCCTGTACCTGGATCAGCCGCAATCGGGCGGTGAATCCCAAGATGTCCCGCTGGTGTGTTCGTTATGCGACGATCCACATTTGGTGTTGGGTTTGCACCGTTATTGATGTCTAAATCTTCTAATCGAATCATCGGTGATGGTCCAGCTGGAATACCAGCGTTGACCCCACTGTTTGCCGTGTTCGTTCCATCAATGTTTAAGGCACGAAGGATTGGTTCTCCTTCTTCGTCAAACCCCATGACCTCAACAAATCGGATCGACATTTCAGGAATTCCGATGAACGCCACGTATAAATCTAAGTCTTTAATGCGATCGTACTCGGCTGATTCTGGGTTCACACCGCGATCAATTAAATGATCAAAGCGTAGTTCCTCAATCGTATTCGTGGTGTGCAATTCGGCGGTTGCTTCAATCGTATCGCCCCACATCACGCTAACCACTTCGAAGTGACCGCTTGGATAAGCTGAGCCACTTTCAAATGTATCCGTGTGATCGAAGCTTACATTCGTGCCACCAACGTTGTTGGTTCTAATGTTAAGTGATGGGTACATCGCTAAATGACTACCTGGGGTGTGTCCGTTTAAGCGACCGAATCCTTGCCTTGCACCATTTGGTGTTGGACTAGCGACAGCCGTTCCTGGAGGGCCTGGTAAATAATCGTCCCATGCCTCTGGCCATTCTGATTCGTCTTCAGTCTGTTCTGATTGCGGCACCCATACGCGAATATCAAACGGTGTTCTTTCCATCGGCACGTTAATCGTCCCTCTAAACAATGAATCTAAATCATCTGTGTAAATAATACGATACGCTGGTTCATAACCAAGCGCTGTGATTCTCACAACCGTGTAATTTTCAAGGTCCGTTGCGGTTGGGTGCGATGGGTTAGTGATCGTGCTACCACTTGGGTTTAAGCCCGATATAATCTCCGTTGGGTTAAAGTGATCATCGAGTTCAAACGTGATCATCCCTAATCCGCGCATTTGATCTGGACCATCTGGTTGTGGGTCACGGAAACGACCGTTTAAATTCACTTCATCTGCGTCGGCACTTACAATTTCAAACTGTGCATGTGAAATAAAGTAATGGTCTGGGTCTTCACCAAATAACGGATCGTATCCGCGAATCATAATACGTCCTGGCACTAACCTTGTCTCAAAGCCAATGACCCCGTTTGGATGAATTAAACCAATCGACGTTTCACCCGTTCGGTTTAACGTGATTTGATGCGTCAATACGTGATCCGGTACGGCTGTAAAGCCAACACCGTTCGCTGGGTACGTGTTAAACACGCGTAATCCTTCATGTGCAACTGGCGTTGAGTCCGCGATACATTCATCCGATAATGGGTGATCGGCTTCATCGTTACATTCTCTAAATAAGAATTGTACTTCGTTGTTATTGACTGGGAATTCTAAATCCATGACTGGCAGCCAGCGATCTTCATCGCCAACGGTTCTCTCACTTCGAATAAAGCCAAAGAATGGTTCTTGAAGCGCACCGCCTGGTACTTGCCAGTGGAAATACGGGTAAGTCGTTTGATCATCACGATCAACCCCTTCCATCCCGATGCGCCACGGACCACCACTAAACCCTGGTAAATAACCGCTTGTTAATAGTTCTGTATCAACTAAGGTAACACCTGGGCGATTGCCTTGATTGAATGGTACGTTGCTGCCTGTTCCTCTTGAATTGAACGTTGTTTCATCGATAAAGACACCGTTAAACGTGATACCAGCCACCGTTCCTGTTGGACGCTGAATCGCTGCGTTGGCTTGGTTCGTTGCTACGGCGTATCCACCTACTTGAGCCGAAACCCAAGCACGGGTAATCACGACGTTACCAGTACGACGGCGACCTAGAATACCGTTACCACTTCGATTGGTGGTTGAAAAAATCGTTCCGGTATTGTAAACGTCAGTGATATGTAACGCACCTTGGTTACGTCCGACAATTCCTCCGGTTGCACTACGTCCGCGCACTTCGCCTTGATTAAAGGAAACTTCAATGCGCGCGTTGGCTGCGTGAGAGCGACCTAAAATACCACCAACACCGTCCATGTTGTTGTTACCACCCGTTGTCATCGTGATGTTACCGAAGTTTCCGGCATTTCGAATGATCATGTTACGACGCGCACTACGTCCGACGATACCACCGGCTGTTGCACGCCCACCTGAGCGCGTGACTAAGATGTTACCGTGGTTAACGGCAAAATTAATCACGGCATCGTTACCGTTCGCAAATCCTAAAATACCTGCACCTTCAAAACGGGCATTGACATTTCCATGATTTTCTACGTTCAACATGTTAATGCGTACACCAACATTACGTCCGACGATACCACCGGCACGTGCTGCTGGCCTTGAGCCTGCATTCCCTGATGCGTTTTGCATGATGTGTCCGTGGTTGGTTGCATTTTCAATGACGATGCCCGCACCACCAGCACGACCAATAATTCCACCGGCATCTTGTGGGTGACGGCTCCCTGTTCCCGTTCTTCTTGTGATATCACCAAAGTTATGGGAGTTTCTGATCGTAACATCGCGTGGGCGTGACCAACCAATGATCCCACCTACTTCGCGACCACCTTGCACGTTTCCTCTGTTTGTCGTGTTCGTTACTTCAATTCTAGCGACACCGCGCGGTGGTGCTAAAATCTCACCGAAAACACCACCAAGTGCGCCATCGCTTCCTGGTACACTGACGTTTCCGTAGTTTCTAGCGCCATCAATGAGAACGTGCTGACCACCAACTGGGTGAATACGTCCAATGATCCCACCGACACGTGTGTTATTACGCGTTGCTGCAGATGAATTCATCGCATGCTTGTGAACGTTCGCGTAGTTAGCTGAATCAATGACCGTCACGCTTCCGCGCGTACGACCGATGATCCCACCAAGTTGTGCTCTGGTTGGGTTCGCAGTGAAACTCTCAGCTCCCGTACCACCCGGGCTGTTGGCATGCGCAACGGCTCCAACACCTAATGGAATCATACCAGAGTGCGGCGTTCCACCTACAATCGCGCTGATGCCAGCTGAACTTGTGATGGCATTACCACCTGGTAATCCGTTCTGACTTCCGGTAATCACAACACGTGATGACGAACCAGCGTACCCTAAAAGACCACCGGCAACCGCATTATTACCGTGGTGTTGAACAAATCCTAAGTTTCTTGAATTGTAAATGTGTAGGGTTCCAGCGGTACGTCCAACTAGTCCACCAACGCGACCTCGTGCCACATTGTCACCACCGGCACGCGTCAACTGAATGTGCGCACGGTTTTCAACGTTTACTAGTCTTAGTGTTCCTTGAACGTTAAGGCCACCGGCAATCCCTCCAGCTTGTTCTAACACACGGATGGGATCCGTTGTTGACTCTCTTGTTGATGCCACAACCGTGTTCTCAATGCTGGCGTGTCCTTGGAAAATAAACCCAACAACCCCACCACCGTGTAAAAATCCACTGTTAATTCCTGAACCACCCATAGAAGTTCCAGCGCTTCCGCGCCCTTGTCCACGAACATCAATATCAATCGTATTTGGTTCATCAGCGTCCGTTGTAATCACGTTTAAGTAACCACCGTTCACCGAACCAACGACCCCACCTGCGGAATTAACGGTCGCGTCTTGCGTATTCACATGGAATTCAACGTTACGGATTTCTGTGTCAAGTACGTTTAACGTTGTACCCGTTGTCACACGCCCTACTAATCCACCCCAGCTACCAGCGCTTGTTCCAGCACCTGTTCGCAACATTTGAAGGCGCGCATTCGGTAAATTGACATTATCTAAGGTGACAATGGCACTCGTTCCAGCTGGTGAACCTTCGTTCGTCGTAACACCAACTACCATACCGACATTTCGTGCGTGGTTGGTAGTAAAGTTAACTGCTCGCGTCGCATCCGCGGTGCCAGCTGTTTGAAAATTCACATTTCGAATGACGGCACCGTGTCCTGCTTGTTGAACAAAACCAATCCCGACGTTGCCATCAGGCGCTGTTCCAGCACGTAAACGTAAGTTCGTAATGGTATGACCATTTCCTTCAAACACACCGGTAAACACACCAGGACGTCCAGTCGTAAAAAACGCCGTTGTCGCAGCGCCTGTCACGTTTGCATTCGTCGCAGCTGTACCCGTTGAAGTCGTCAAGGTAATATTATTCATAAGAATAAAATGATCGTGATTCTCACCTAAACTCCCCGTTAAAAACTGACGCAATTGCGTGTGTGTGCTAATTTCATGAACCGTTACTTGTCTAGCAAAATGACTCTCGCCCAATGGCAGAGCAGCAAATTCTGCGATTTCTGCATCGCTCATCCGCTCCACTGGCTCATCGTAATACGGGTTAAACGGCTCGTATTGTAGGTGAACGTCGTCGAGGTCTTCTAGATCATCTAAAACATCGTCACCGTCATCTAACCACCCAGCTTCTGGTGTAAGGACAGTGTTCATTTCATTATTAATAGCTGCTATTTCTGCATCTATCTCTGATAATGAATCAGCTACTGCCTGATAAGCTGAGCTTCCTCTGTCCAGTAAATTCAATTCCACGCTTAAAACAGCCCTATCTTCTTCAAGCTCGATTAAGCGATCTTCCAAATGTGCGACTGGCGTTTGAAATTCTGTCGCCGTCGCCTCCATTTCAGCTATTAGCGGATTCGCATTTGCCACGATCGCTAACGGTGTCTCTACAAAGACACCAAGCAGCATCATTACCGACAAAAAAGCATTCGCAATGCTGAAGCTATTTTGCGCTTGATTTGATTGATTTCTTTTTCTATTTATAAGCATAAAATCGCCTCACTTATAGTTCTACTCAGATAGAATATCGGCACATAAAAATGCCCCCTCACGTTTCTTTCTGGACTATCATGATAGCATAGTTTGTGTTCTATGTAAATAGAATATTCGTGTTTCTTTGTAGAATTTCGTATTTATTGTCGAAAATAGGCTTTTGCTTACACATTCTAAATTCTCACATAAAAAAAGCTCATCGTTCATCGAGTAAAATCAGATGAAGATGAGCATTTTAAGTTTTCACAAATTCACTTATTTACGCAGCATTTTTCTATAATCACTGAGCGTCACTTTCTCGCTCGTGTGTGAAATCCCATTCATATATAAACGAGCTGAAATAATGAGCATTAACACTGAGAATAACGCCATACCAACGAGCGAAACCCCAATTTCAAAGACATTTGAATACCCTAGAATAAACCTTTGAACGATCACAAACGGCGTCACAAATGGCACATAGACCAAAATATTGACAATTGGACCACCAATTGGTAGCAAAATCGCTGCAAAGTAAGGCAACATCGTTAAATACGTCGCTGGCGTTAACGTCGACGCCAATGACTCAATACTATTCGCAATCGCACCTGCTGCAGCGAATAAGAAGATGAAACAGAAGTAGCCTAAAATAAAGACAACAATCGTTAAAATCAACGCTTCGATTGAGATAAACTGGCTAACCAAATCAACTAGCATATCAAGCTCAATAAAGTCAAGGATTTGCGCAATGACAACCCCCACAAGAATCGCAATCATCGGTAATAAAATACCAAGTAAACTAGATAAAATCTTTGCCATCATCGTGATCGTCGGGTGAACCTTTCCAAGCATGACTTCCATGACACGACTGGTTTTCTCAGAAGCGACACTATTAGCAACCATCTGACCCGACATGATCACCAGTAACATAATCGCAATCGGTACAATGCTATTCACCAATTCAACGGCAATCAAATCCTCAAAATCAGCAAACTCAGAATCTATGATCATTGGCGCGGTTAAATCTAGCACAACCTCAGCTGGCAAATCGTGCTCAATCATCATCGTTTCCAAATGCTGCGCCGTGAGCATTTGCGTGATAAACATCTCCACTTCGAAATCGGATGATAGATCCGACGTGAGCATCGTCATTTCTGGACGTTCATCACCTGAAATAATAAACACGTTACTGACCTCATCGTCGTCTAACATCGCACGAGCCTCGTCTTCTGAATTAACAAAATAGAAATTTCGCCCTTCGAACAGGTCAAACAATCCTTCATCAATCACAAAGGTATTCGACTCTTGTACAATCGCAATATCGGTATAACCGCCGCCACCAAAATGGCCAATCGCGAAAATAATTCCCACCGTTGCTGCAGTGAAGATCGCGTACATGATCAACGACTTCGTCTTAAAATGTTCCTTCGCATAAAACCAAAACGTAATTCCAAACTTTCTCATCGTTACCCAATCCTCTCAACAAATATTTCCTGCATCGTCGGCGGTGCCACATTAAACTCAGCCGGCACAATCCCTGCAGCCATCAATTGCTTTAGCACATCCATCGCCGATTCACTATTCTCCGTCTTGACTTTAATCGTGTTTTTGTCAACCTTAAAATCAAGTCCAAGCTTCTCTAGCTCAATGGCAATTGCATCACTTGCATTCATAATTAAATTCTTAAACCCGTACGAATCCTTGATCGCCGTTATCGTCCCGCTCACTTCTGCACGGCCTTCTTTGAGTAACACTAAATCGTCGCATAACTCTTCGACAATGTTCATCTGATGCGACGAGAAAATAATCGTCTTACCTTTCTTCGCTTCGTCTTTGATGATGTCGACGAAAATTTGCACGTTGACTGGGTCTAAACCCGTGAACGGCTCATCTAA
>Ga0131853_10001561_pt1 | contig 40934 bp, 37 predicted proteins | sample TergutLab28metaG_FD_92764 | JGI IMG/M metagenome (GOLD analysis project Ga0131853, IMG submission 92764) | Labiotermes labralis P1 segment gut microbial communities from Petit-Saut dam, French Guiana - Lab288 P1 (version 2) (version 2) | ecosystem: Host-associated > Arthropoda: Insects >...
CAAACAGGCGGGTCCCCAAAGAATAGGTCTGGGTGTTTTTGTCCAGCCCCAAATACTTCTCCTCCAGCAAGGTCTGCAAAATCGGGAACAAAGTACTGGTCGGTATACCCAGGCTGCGGGAAATATTCGAGAGCGTATATTCAAGGTCACCAGCCGAAATAAGCTCCAAAATAGAGAGTGTTCGCAGCGTGGGCTTGTGATGGTTTTTCAAGGGGGCACCTCTTTTCGCATATACGAAACCTTCTTCTCAAGAGAATTATACCGGCACACACTTGTAATTGTCAAGGCTTATTTTATATTAAAATCTTCCAAATTTGGCTGAGGAAACTTGCCAAAAGACGCCAAACATTACAACACCGAGCGAAAAAAACTTTACTTTTGCCTGCAAGCATGATATCTTTATATACGATAGCATTTTCTTATATACGAAAAGATTGCAGTGTAGTTACAATTGTCTCAGACGCGCCTATGCGCTTATCGGAGGGAGGTTAGGCAGAGCGCCCGGTTGCGCAACAGCAGACCAAGCCCTATCTCAAAAATTATTAAGGAGTGTTTTGTTTTATGAAAAAAGTTTTAGCATTGTTAGTTATTTTAGCTTTGGTTCTCGCCGCCTGCCAGCAGACACCACCGGCGCCAACACAGCCCGCGACAGACGGTGCTGCCCCAGCCGCAGACACTCCGGCAGCACCGGCAGGCGAAACCATTGTCATAATGCTTGCCGACAACCACCCCGAAACTCACCCCAGCGTTATCGCACACAGAGAGTTTGCGCGCCTTGTTTATGAGCGCAGCGGCGGCCAGATTGTCGTCGAAATCTTCCCCGGTGCTGTACTGGGTGGCGAGGGCGCCGTAATTGAGCAAGTACAAATGGGCGCCACACACGCAACGAGAATATCCTCCGCCATGCTGCCCTCCTTGGACGAGCCGTTCGCGGCCCTCTTCCTCCCCTACATATGGAACAGCACTGACGCTAAATTTGACGCACTTAACGGCGAGCTGGGCGACTACTTCGCGCAGAGACTGCATGCCCACGGTATGCACATTTTGGCCTGGCACGACGGCGGTGCCCGCAACCTCTACAACGCACACCGCCCCATCTACACCCCGGAAGACCTCGCGGGCCTCAGGATTCGCGTACAGGAATCCGAGCTGATGATAAACCTGCTAAACGCTATGGGCGCTTCGGCTGTTCCCATGCCGATGGGCGAGCTTTACACCGCAATACAAACCGGCGTGGTTGACGGAGCCGAGAACAACTGGCCGACATACGCTCTGCACTCCCACTACGAAGTTGCGGGGTACTTCACTGTCAACGAGCACACCATCATCCCCGAGCCCCTGCTTATCAACCTCGATTTCTGGAACGGCTTGAGCGCAGAACACCAGGATATCCTCTTCACATCCGCCCGCGAAGCTTCCGACTTCCAGCGGGTCGAATGGCAAGCTGAAGAGATCCGCTCTGAAGAACACGTTGTTGCCGCAGGTGCCACCATTGCAAGGCTTACCCCCGAGCAGCGCCAGGCTTTTGTAGATTTGGCCATGGCTATCTACGTGGACTACACCGACATTCAATACCACATCGATATGATTATTGCCGCGCAACAATAGCCTGCTGCCCGTGCATACGTAAATACTTGACGGGAGAGGAGCTTTCGCTCTTCTCCCAGCTCTATAATCGGCGTTGAGGAGTGTTTCCAATGCTCAAAGTATACAATGGGTATGCGAAGTTTCTTGGCGGGATAAACAAGGTTTTGGATGTTGTTTGTATTGCGCTTATGCTGACCAAGGTCGCAGCCGTCTTCTACCAAGTTATCATGCGGCAAATCTTCGACAATGCCCCGGCCTGGAGCGAGGAGAGCGCGCTTATTATGATGGCGTGGTTCGTCTACCTCGGCATCGTTATCGGCGTAAAAGAAGGCCTGCATATCGGCATTACAATGCTTGTTAACAGGCTGCCCAAGATAGCACAGTTTGTTATAGAGATTATCGTTAACCTGCTTATTCTCACGCTTGCGGTGCTGCTTTTCCACTTCGGGTACTCGCTGGCCACTTTTGTCATGGCTAACTCGCTGCCGGCTACCGGTCTTTCGGTCAGCATATTCTACTTCCCCGTCGCAATAGCTGGTCTGCTTATGACCTTGATGGTACTAGGTAAAATTGCGGAACAATTTGTAATAGCGAGGAGGGAGCCCCAATGACAGCTGACCCAATGGCGATTTTTATTCTAATCGGTGGCTTTGTCTTCCTCATGGCCATAAAGGTACCTGTTGCGTTTGCCCTTGCCCTTGCGTCTTTTGCATCCGCGTGGTACTTCAACCCCCTGATGCTCAGGGTGGTCGCCCAGCAGCTTGTGGACGGTATTCGCTCGTTTAGCTTGCTTGCTATCCCGTTCTTTATTATCGCGGGCAATCTTATGGGTGAGGGAGGCATTGCCAGGCGGCTTATAGACCTTGCCGACGTCTGTGTTGGCCGTGTGCGCGGAGGGCTTGCTATGGTTAACGTGCTCTCGTCCAAGTTTTTCGGCACGGTTTCCGGCTCTGTTGCGGCCGACACTTCCTCCTTGGGCACCGTACTTATCCCCATGATGGAAAAGCAGGGGTACGATAAGAACTTCGCCGTAGCCAACACCGTTACTTCATCCATTGTCGGCCTGCTTATCCCCCCCAGCCACAACATGATTATCTTCGCCATGGCAGCCGGCGGCGGCGTCTCGATTGCCGCGCTCTTCCTGGCCGGCATAATGCCCGCCATAGTGCTGGGCGTCGGGCTTATGATAATGACTTACATCATAGCTATAAAAAAGAACTACCCCAAGGGTAAGTCTTATACCTTTAAAGAATCGCTAAAAGTCATCTTGGGCAGCTTTTTGGGGCTGATGACTATTGTCATAATTGTCGGCGGTATTACTACGGGCCTATTCACCGCCACAGAGTCCTCGGTTATCGCGGTTGTGTACGCCTTTATCATAACGTTCTTTGTCTACCGCGAGATACCGATTAGCCGCTTTTGGTTTATCATGAAGAAGTCTGTACGGACTGTGGCCATGGTTATGGCTATCATCTCGGCTTCTTCGGCCTTCGGGTTTATGATGACCGTGCTCCGGGTGCCGGATATGGTCACGAGTACCATGCTCTCGATTTCGGACAACCCGATTGTAATACTTCTGCTTATCAACCTTATCCTGCTTGTGCTCGGCTTGGTTATGGACATGGCGCCCATGATACTTATAACCACACCTATACTTTTGCCGGTTGCCCAGTCGGTTGGGATGAGCCCGGTGCAGTTCGGTATAGTGCTACTGCTCAACCTGGGTATCTCGCTTATAACGCCGCCGGTGGGCACCATATTGTTTGTGGGCTGCTCGATAGGCAAAACCGAGATTGAGGCAGTGATAAAACCGCTACTTCCATACTATTTTGTAATGATAATTGTGCTGCTGCTTATCACATTCATACCTACTCTTTCTTTGTGGCTGCCTAGCTTCTTGAATTAGACTTCGCAAAAACTCAAGCACATCACAGGGAGAGCTGAACTCTTCAGCTCTCCCTGTTTTAAAACGCACAAAAATTTACTGTTAGGAGGTTTAGACTGTGGACATTAGATATTCCGCTAACCATCGAGACATAAAGCGCTACACCACGCAAGAGCTGCGGGACGAGTTTCTCGTCTCGGGTTTGTACCGGCCGGATAAAGTGACCGCCACCTACTCCCACGTGGACAGGATGGTGGTGCTGGGGGTTATGCCGGTAAAGGAAGAGCTGCCCATTGATAAAGGCATAGATATCGCGAGCAACTTTGGCACCGAGTACTTTCTCGAGCGGCGGGAAGCCGGCTTCTTCAACCTGGGCGGGCCGGGGGTCTGCACGGTTGACGGCAAAGCCCACCCCCTGGGGACACGGGACTGCATCTACATCACCAAGGGTTGCAAGGTGGTGACCTTTAAGAGCGAGAGCGCGGACAGCCCCGCAAAGTTCTACGGTGTCTCTGCTCCCGCGCACAAGGCATATGAGACACGGCTGCTCACCATCGAGCAAGCGGCCAAAAATCCGCTGGGCGACGCTGAAACCAGCAACAAGCGGGTAATCAACCAGTTTATCCATCCCGCAGTACTCGAGACTTGCCAGCTGATGATGGGTCTAACCGTACTCGAACCGGGCAGCGTATGGAACACAATGCCCGCCCACACCCACGAGCGCCGGATGGAGATATACACCTACTTTGATATACCCGAGGGGCATACGGTTTTTCATCTCATGGGTCAGCCACAGGAGACGCGCCATATCGTCATGCAAAATTACGACGCCGTCATCTCGCCCAGCTGGAGCATTCACTCGGGCTGCGCAACTGCTAGCTACGCCTTTATCTGGGCGATGGGCGGAGAAAACCAAACCTTCACCGATATGGACACCATACCCATACCGGAATTAAGATAACAAGGAGGGGACAAAATGAATCCCTTTTCGCTGGAGGGCAGAGTTGCGCTGGTAACCGGGGCTGTCCATGGTATCGGATTTGCGATAGCGAGCGCGCTGCATCAGTTCGGTGCCAGAGTTGCGTTTAACTGCTTTAGCCAGGAGAACATCAACAAGGCCCTTGTGGCATACAAAGAAGCCGGTATAGACGCGCGGGGCTACCTCTGCGACGTCACCGATGAGCGGGCAGTCGAAGAGATGGTCGCCAAAATCTCTAAGGATATGGGCAGCGTTGACATTCTTGTCAACAACGCGGGTATTATCCAGCGCACGCCTATGCTGGAAATGCCCCCAGATGACTTCCGCCGGGTGGTGGACGTCAACTTGAACGCGCCGTTTATCGTATCTCGGGCGGTGCTGCCCGCCATGGTGGAGAAGCGCCGGGGCAAAATCATCAACATCTGCTCGATGATGAGCGAACTTGGGCGGGAAACCATCGCGGGTTACGCCGCCTCAAAGGGCGGGCTGAAGATGCTCACTAAGAATATCGCCAGCGAATTTGGCGGGTATAATATCCAGTGCAACGGACTCGGCCCGGGGTACATCGAGACGCCGCAGACCGCCCCTCTGCGTGAGCTTCAGCCCGATGGCTCGCGTCATCCCTTCGATGCCTTTATAGTGGCTAAGACTCCCGCTGAGCGCTGGGGCAGTGTAAGCGACCTCACCGGCCCTGCGGTCTTTTTGGCAAGCAGCGCGTCGGACTTCGTCAACGGGCATATTCTCTATGTTGACGGGGGGATTTTGGCGTACATCGGCAAACAGCCTAAATAATTGTAAGGGCGGGGTTTCATCCCCGCCCGCTACGCTGACCCCTAAAGCGTCACACCTGTCTTGAAGATAGTGAATTCCCTTGCGCCTAGCTCTTCGTTTCTGGCCAGGCGCTCGCCCGAAGCCAGCGCACGGATATACTCGTACAGCTCATCGCACAGCTCATCCATTGGTTTGCCCTCAAGCAGTGGCCCGGCGTCAAAGTCTATCCAGCCTCGCTTTTTGTTGTAAAGGGCGGTGTTGCTGGAGATTTTCATGGTGGGCACCGGTGCGCCAAATGGCGTCCCCCTCCCGGTGGTGAACAAAATCAAGTGCGCGCCACTAGTGCTCATGCTGCTGACCGAGACAAGGTCGTTCCCGGGTCCGGTTAGCAGGTTTAGTCCGCATGTGCTCACCGGCTGGCCATAACCCAACACATCCGCCACGTTGGCCCGTCCGCCCTTCTGGATGCAGCCCAAACTCTTTTCCTCGAGGGTAGAGATCCCCCCAGCCTTGTTGCCGGGAGACGGGTTTTCGTAGATGTCCTGCCCATTCTCAATGTAATAACGCTTAAAGTTGTTTATCAGCTCAACCGTGCGTTCAAAAAGCTCGGGGGTGGGACAGCGATTCATCAGTATAGTCTCTGCGCCGAACATTTCAGGCACCTCAGTTAGTATGGCGCTGCCGCCCTCCGCGATAAGCCGGTCTGAAAGCGCGCCGACCAGCGGGTTGGCTGTAATGCCCGAAAAACCGTCCGAGCCGCCGCATTTGAGGCCGACAACCAGCTCACCCATGGGTACGCTCTCCCGCCGAAAACGACCGGCGTAGCCGACAAGCTCGCCCAACAGGGCAAGGCCGTCCGCTAGCTCGTTCTCACTCTCTTGGCAGGTTAGGAACTTGACGCGCTCGTCGTCGTACTCGCCCAACAGCTCTTTCATGCTTTCAACGGTGTTGTTCTCGCAGCCCAAACCGACAACCAGCACCGCACCGGCGTTGGGGTGGCGGATAAGGCCGGCCAGTGCTGCGCGGGTGTTCTCGTGGTCGTCCCCCAGCTGTGAGCAGCCGTAGGGGTGCGGAAAGGCGTAAATGCCGTCGATATGCTCGCTAAGTAGCTTCTGCGCCGAGGAGGCTAAGGCTGCCGCAGTCACATTGATGCAGCCCACCGTGGGCACTATCCAAACCTCATTGCGTATGCCGACCTTGCCGTCCGGGCGGCGGTAGCCTTGAAACATATGGAGTTCCTGCGGCTCGAGCTTGCTAAGCTGCGGAGTGTAAGTGTACTCCAGCAAATCTTTAAGCGCTGTTTTGAGGTTGTGAGTGTGTACGGTCTGCCCCGGCTGAATATCCCCCACCGCAAGGCCAATGGGGTGCCCATACTTTATGACAGCCTCGCCGTCTTGTATCCGCCGGGTCGCCACTTTGTGCCCCGCGTTCACTGGCTGGTCAATAGTTACGCTCACCTCGCCCAAGGCTATCTTTTCCCCTGCTGCCAGCGCTTTGAGCGCCACAGCCACGTTGTCGCACGGGCTAATCTTCATCATCATGATGTTATCCCCCGAATGGCGCAGAGCACACTTTTGCCCTCAACAAGCTCGATATCCCTAATGTAGCCGCCAACCAGGCCGGCAAGATCACCCAGAGCGGTTAGGTCCTCGCCCCAGAACTCCGTGTTGGCGAGCAGAGCGCGGGCAAGCTCGTCTGCGCTGTCGCCTGCGTGGGCGGCAAAAAAATCGAGCACATAGGCTTCATCACGGATCTCGTAAGTCTCGCTGCCACGTCGACCAATCAAGCAGCCCTCGCCGCGCTCTGAGCTGCGGTAGAAGACCGCAAGGGCCGCGAGGCTAAAGCTAAGGCAAGGTGGCAGCTTGTCGGTTGCCGCGTAGCTGTCTTTGAGTGTCGGCAGAATTCTGGCCCGCCACTTGGAGACCGAGTTCATCGAGATGGCCAGCAGCCGGTGTTGAATAAACGGGTTCTGGAAGCGTTCTATCACCGCATCGGCAAAAGCGCGGACTTCAAGGGCTGGCAACGGGACAGTCGGTACAATTTCTTCGTATACGGCCTTTTCAATCAGCGGACGGATATCCGGGTTTGCCATTGCCTGTCCCACGGTATCAAGCCCGGCCAAGTAGGCTGCCAGCACCGTAGCCGTATGCCCGCCGTTAAGGATTCTTACTTTGCGCTCACGGTAAGGCCGCAGGTCGTCGGTGAAGACAACCGGCAACCCGGCCTTGTCCAGCGGGAAGGCCTTGCGCACTTCCTCGCACCGCTCGCTCTCGATGCCCCAGAAAGCGTAAGGCTCGCCAACTACCAGCAGCTCGTCCCGGTAGCCCAGCAACTCACGCTCAAGAGTTTCGGCCTCCCGCGTGGGATATCCCGAGACAATGCGGTCGACAAGGCAGTTGCAGAAGATGCAGGTCTCGCGCACCCAAGCGGCGAACTCGCCGGGCAGCTCCCATAGGGCAATGAGCTTCTCTACGCACTCCCTGAGCCTCGTGCCGTTCTTCTCTATCAGCTCAGTTGGTAAGATGATAAGCCCCTTCTCCCGCGCACCGGAAAAGCGCTGGTAGCGGGCGTAGAGTAGCTGTGTCAGCTTGCCGGGAAAGGAACCGGCGGGGCGATGCTCCAGCCTGTCCGCCCCGTCAAACACTATGCCCGCCTCGGTGGTGTTGGAGATAACAAAGCGCAGGCTGTCAATGGCAGCGAGTTCTATGTACGCATCGTAGTCCACAAATGGGTTAATTACCCGGCTTATGGCGCTGATAACCCGATGCTCAACAAACTTCTCTCCGTCTTTAAGACCGCGCAGAATAACCGTGTAAGCACAGCTCTGCCGCTCAAAGGCTTCCAACGAACCCGAGTTAGAATCCCTGGGTTTTATGACAGCCACGCTGCCCTCGAAGACGCCGTGCTCGCAGGCTATGTCAATCATATGGTCTGCGTGGCCGCGCAAAAAATTACCCTGGCCAAACTGAGCGACAACCACCGGTTTTTCCGGGCGCTTGTCCTGTTTTCCTATCTGTCTCAAAGCGAACCTCCCTAGATACCGGCGGCGTAAAAATACGGCAGCCGTAGATTGTATATCGCCATTCTATCCAGAAGATCCAGCAAAGTCAAGGGTTTTCGCAGCAAATGTAACAATTTCGTATTGGAGGAAACTACACATGCAAGCGTTTATGGACAAGGACTTTCTGCTTCGGAACGAGACGGCAAAGACGCTTTACCACGACTGCGCGGCGAAGATGCCTATAATCGACTACCACTGCCATGTAAATCCCGCTGAGATTATGCAAAACCGGCGATTCGAAAACATCACTCAGGCATGGCTGGGGGGTGACCACTACAAGTGGCGGCTGATGCGTGCCATGGGCGTGGACGAGCGCTACATAACCGGTGATGCGCCCGACCGCGAGAAATTCCAGATGTTTGCGCAGACACTGCCCAAGTGTATCGGCAACCCTGTCTACCACTGGGCACACCTGGAACTGCGCCGCTTCTTTGGATGTGACCTCGTTATCAACGGCGAAAACGCTCAGCAAATTTGGGAGTTGACCGGCAAAAAACTGCAAGAGAACACCTTTAGCGTGCGCGGACTGATTTCCACCTCAAACGTGCAGGCTATCGGCACCACCGACGACCCACTTGACGATTTGCGCTGGCACAAGGACCTGCAGGACGACCCCACCAGCAAAGTTATCATCTCCCCCACAATACGGCCGGACAAGGCGATTAACATCGATAAGCCGGGCTTTGTCGGCTACATTGCCAAGCTGGGCGAGCTTACCGGCAAAAAAATAGCTGCGCTGGACGACCTAAAGCGCGCATTGCTCGAGCGCATCGCCTTCTTTGGCGAGATGGGCTGCCGCGCTTCCGACCACGGGTTGGATTACGTTGTCTACCGCCCGGCGGATGAGCAGGCGGTCGCAGCCATCTTCCAAAAAGGACTTGCAGGAGACCCGGTTAGCGAGGTGGAGGCAGAGTTCTTCAAGACTGACCTTATGCTCTTTTTCGGCCGGGAGTTCGCGCGGCTGGGCTGGGTGATGCAGCTGCACTACGGCGCCTTGCGCAACAATAACGCGGCCATGTTTGACCGCCTCGGCCCGGACACAGGGTTCGACGCTATCAGCACCCGGGAGTGCAGTCGGGGGGTCGCGGGCTTCCTAAACGCGCTGGAGACCGAGGGCATGTTGCCGAAGACCATTCTCTACTCCCTCAACCCGGGCGACAACGCCATGCTTGTGTCTGTAATGGGCTGCTTCCAGGGGGCTGGGGTGGCCGGCAAAATCCAGCACGGCTCGGCCTGGTGGTTCAACGACACAAAACCCGGCATGGAGCAGCAGCTGATAAACCTTGCAAACCTAGGCGTGCTCGGTACGTTCGTCGGTATGCTGACCGACTCGCGGTCTTTCCTCTCCTACACCCGCCACGAGTACTTCCGCCGGATACTCTGCAATCTTCTAGGTGAGATGGCCGAGGCCGGCGAATACCCCATGGACATAGAAGCCCTGGGTGAGATCGTACAGGATATCTCTTACCGCAACGCTGCGCGGTACTTCGGTTACGAAGTACTGGCGTAGCGCAACATATCAGAGGAGGCAAATTGTGAAAGTTAATTACAGCGACGCATTTATGCAGATGTCAAACGAGTATATGACCAGGCGGGTGCTGGCCCACCACAACAACATTATGCTGGTGCAGATGACCATGCACAAGTATAGCGGCGAACCAGGGATGCACAGCCACCCACACGAGCAGATTATTTACGTACAAAAAGGCAAGCTCGAGCTTATCGTGGACGGTAAGAATATGGTTTTGAGCGAGGGAGACTCGGTCTACGTGGAGCCAAATGTGCCGCACGGCGCAATAGTCCTTGAAGACGAAAGCATACTTCTGGATATCTTTACGCCTCGGCGGGACGACTTCCTGAAGAAGGCAGATTAGTAGAGGAGGATGAGTATGGACGCGTTAAAACGACTTGGAAATTGCGGGGTAGTGCCTGTCGTCGTGTTGGATAAAGTGGAGAGCGCCGTACCCACCGCAAACGCTTTGCAGGCTGGCGGCGTTGACGTGATGGAAATAACCCTGCGCACCGGCGCGGGACTTGAGGCTATCCAGCAGGTGGCAAAGAACTGCCCCGAGGTCTGCGTTGGCGCGGGGACAATCCTCACACTGGAACAATGCAAGCAGGCAGCTGATGCAGGGGCCAAATTTATCGTCTCACCAGGCTTTGACCGCGAGGTAGTGCAGTGGTGTCTCGCAAACAAAATACTCGTCACCCCAGGCTGTGTGACGCCCACCGAAATAACCCAAGCGCTGGCTTTAGGGCTTGAAGTAGTAAAGTTTTTCCCGGCGGATGTCTACGGCGGCCTTTCCGCTATGAAAGCGCTTTCCGGGCCGTTCGGCGGGGTCAAGTTCATACCCACCGGCGGCGTTAACGGAAAAAATCTGTCGGATTACCTGTCCGCGCCTTTCATACACGCGGTCGGCGGCAGCTGGCTGTGCACCAAAGCCGATATCGCCAGCGGCGACTTCGACAAAATAACCGCCCTTTCAGCAGCGGCGGCTAAGATTGTCAGGCAGAGATAAGGAGTGATTTTGCTATGAAATATCTATCTTTTGGCGAGATAATGCTTCGATTGAAAACTCCCGGCGTCGAGCGCTTTTTTCAAAGCCCAGCGCTGGAGGCGACTTTTGGCGGCGGCGAGGCTAACGTTGCGGTGTCGCTTGCAAACTACGGCTGCGACGCTGCCTTCCTGAGCGTGCTGCCCAGCAACGCCCTGGCGGACAGCTGTATAGGCGAGCTGCGGCGTTTCGGCGTGGATGTAAGCCGTGTACAGCGCGGGCCTGGCCGGATGGGCATATACTTCCTTGAGGGCGGAGCCAACCAGCTGCCCAGCAAGGTAGTCTACGACCGGGAGGGATCGGCAATCGCCGCAGCCAAGCCGGGGGATATCAACTGGGATAAGGCTCTTGAGGGTGTCAGCTGGTTCCACATAACCGGCATAACGCCGGCTATCAGCAAGACGGCCATGATCCTCTCGCTGGAGAGCGTGCGCGAGGCAAAGCGCCGGGATATCACCGTATCCTGCGACCTCAACTTCCGCAAAAACCTGTGGAAGTACGGCAAGGCAGCGCCCGAGGTCATGACCGAGCTGGCAAAATCGGTTGACGTGGCCATAGCCAACGAGGAGGATGTACAGAAGTGCCTTGGGCTAACCACCGATGTAACGGTCGAAGACGGCGAACTCGACCGCGCCAAGTACAAGGCGCTTTCCGACCAAGTTCTGGCGAAGTACCCGGATATGAAGCTGATCGCCATTACTCTGCGCGAGAGCAGCAGCGCTGACTCAAACGGCTGGGCTGCCTGCCTTAACGACCGCGAATCTTTTATCGAGAGCAGGCGGTACCAAATAAACGATATCGTTGACCGGGTGGGCGGCGGGGATTCTTTCTCTGCCGGGCTTATCTACGGCTTGACCCACTACGAGAGCCGCCAGCAGGCACTTGAATTTGCCGTGGCGGCCAGCTGCCTCAAGCATTCTATAGGCGGCGACTTCAACCGCGTGGATGTGTCGGACGTGGAGAAGCTGATGGGCGGCGACGGCAGCGGCCGGGTTATGAGATAAACGCAAAGCGCAGAGGGGGCAGCAACCGATTATGGCTGCTGCCCCCTGTCATATTGCTTTTGTATATCTATTGCCCATCATCACTTTGGATAGGCTCAAAAGTTGTTACATTATGATTGTCTGCTATCTCCCGCTCAAAGTCCAAACCTTTGGATACAACGCTGCTTTTTCCAAGAAAACCCGCGCCCTCCTCAACCGCTAGAGAAGCGCTCGAAACGTCTCCAATAAGGCTGCCTGATGGATGAATATGTACTTTGCCTGTCACCGAAACATTGCCCTCAACCTTGCCGTATATTTTGGCATCATCTGCCTTGACATTTCCGTGAAGACTGCCATTTCCAGAGACAATTAGTGCACCCTCAATATCTACATCACCAAAAAACACCCCAGATATTTTAACGCTGCTTGTTCCATATAACTTTCCGTCCTTGCTGGTCATGCCTTCCGCTAGGGTTGTTGGAATATAGCTCTCGGTATCAATTAAAGCCGGTTTTATTACATGTTTCTTTTTATTACTAAACATTTTTGACCTCCAAAGCTATTATTTAAGATATTTTATAGTTATCACATTTAAACACATATTATACATATACAGCTCTTTTGTCAACTGCGCTCTTTTATCCGGCAGAGAATTGCGTTTTTATTTCGGGGCTTCGGTTTCTTTCGGCCGCCCGGCTATCTCCAGCCCCACACACACCAGCATCAGCACAATCGCGGCCACCACAGCGCTCATTCCGGCAACTATACCGAATCTATCGGAGAGCGCACCGGTTACTATCGGCATGGCAATGGCGCCCACCCCGCCAATTAAAAGCAGCACACCCAAGCTTTGCGGGTACTCTTTGATCGTACCGCTAAGGTTTGCAATAACCGTCGGGTATATACTCGCCATCGAAAATCCCAGCCCCGCCACCGCCAGAGTTATCATGACAAGGTTTCTGCTGGAGAGCAGCAGTATGTAAAAGGCCGTTGTCCCCAGGGTTGCCAGCAGCAATATTCTATGTATTGAAACTTTGTCCCTCATAAAGACAAGGCTCAGCCTTCCCGCTAGTATAACCAGCCAGAGCAGGGAGGCCAGTGTTTGCGCATGTGGCCTGGGCATAATGCCGGCGTCAATAAAATATGTTACAAGCCAGCCCATAACCGTCGCTTCAACGCAGAGGTAGAAAAACGCTATGCCAACACTATACCAAATCCGTTTGTTTTGTAAGAATTTATAAGAGAGTTTTTCTTTTCGCTTGCCCTTCGAGACATCCGGAATCTCCGCCTTGGTGAAGAAAAGCACAGCCACTATTACAAGGCCGACTATCACCATCACCGCTATCTTCCAGCCTTCGTCCCCCGCAAAGTTTGTGCTTAATATCACCAAAAACGGCGCCAGCAACGCACCCACGGCAAAGATGCTGTGCAAAAGGCTTATAGCGGACATACTGCCGCCGGAGACCTCATTTACAATAGCGTTGTTGAAGTTGGAGATACTGCCCCGGCTTATCCCCGTAAACAGAAAGCCGATAAGCAGCCAAACAGGGTTTCCGGTCAGCACCACAATGGAAAACCCGGCGATCACAAAGGTACACAAGAAGAGAAGCGCCCGCTTGCGCCCCATATAATATGGCAGTATCCCCGCCAGAAACCCGGCCGCCAAAGTACCCGCCTGGTGAGAGGATATCAGCGCACCGCTAAGCAGCCCCCCCAGCCCATACTCCGCGCTTATCAGCGGCAAGAGCGAGCCCAGGCTCATGGCGTACAGGCCGTTTACCGCAAACATAAAAAAGCAGCAAAGCAGTATATACTTGCTGCTCGGGTCAAGCTTTGAGTAGAATGACTCACCCATATCGTCACACACCTATCGAAGAAGTATTTCTTAACTTACTGTAAAATCAGACATAGCTCTTCTCTCCGCGCATAGACAGCGCTGTAGACACCTCGTAGTTGACGCTGCCTTGTAGCTCGGCAACCTCTTCGGCCAAGATGCGCTCACCTGCGCTGCGGCCTATTATTATGACCTCGTCCCCTATCCCGGCACTGGCGCCGGTCGCGTCTACCATTAGCTGGTCCATGCATACATTACCTATAATATCGCAGTAGCGGCCGTTTATCAGAACCCTGCCCTTGTTACTTAACTGACGGGAAAGCCCATCAGCGTAGCCCACCAGCACGGTAGCCACGGTTATGTCCCCAGTGGCGAAGTACTTGCGGGAGTAGCCCACGCTCTCCCCCGCCCGCACGGTTTTGACATGACCCACCCGGCTATGGAAGGTAAGCGCCTGCCTAAACCCCAGCTCTTCAATCCGGGCGACACCCTGGGGCGAAGAGCAGGGCGACATGCCGTAAGTCAAAATCCCGCAGCGCACCATATCCAGGTTGCACTCCGGGTGGTTTAGCACACCGCCGGAATTCGAGATATGCTTGAGCGGGAAACGCACCCCCGCTCCCTCCAGCCTGTCTATCATACTGAGAAATCTGCCTAGCTGCACAGCCACAAACGTGGGGTCGCTGTCCGAGGTGGCAAGGTGGGAGTACACCCCCCCAATGGCTATACCGGGCAGCCCCGCTATCGCGAGGACTTCGCCGACAACACTGTCCATATCCTCAAATCTGTAGCCAATTCGGTTTAGGCCGGTGTCCAGCTTTATATGTATTTTGGCCGCTTTGCCAAGGCGTCCAGCCACCTGAGATAGCTTCTGGCAAGCAGCAAGAGAGAAAAAGGTGGAGGTCAGCTCTTCGCGCACAATGCTCTCAAACTCGCACTCAAACACCGGGCAGAAGACGAGAATCGGAGTAGTAATACCTGCCCGGCGCAGAGTAAGCCCTTCGTTCACGGTGGCTACACCCAGCCAGTCGGCTCCGGCTTCTACCGAAGTCTTTGCGGACTCGCACATGCCCAGACCATAGCCGTCGGCTTTAACCACCGACATTACCATGGTACCTGGCCGCACCAGTTTTTTGATGGCCTTTATGTTGCCGGCAATGTCGCCAAGGTTTACGACTATCTCGGCTCGCGCAAAGTTTTTCATATGTTTACCACCGCAGTGTTTGTTTGCAGAGCTAGCCGATTATGAGCTGCTCGCTCAAATCATTCGTTTTTAGGAAGCTGCCCGTACTGGGCAGTGTTTTGGTCCGGAATCTGTGGGAGTTTTCGAGCATTCCCTCTTTGTATGGCTGGACTGACTTCACCATGTTTTTGCGCAAGCTTAGCAACTGCACTCCCTGGGTGTTCTTGGTGGTTTTTGTGGAGATCGCGCCGCTATGTGCAATCAGTGCGCGCTCGTTGTTTGTGCGCATCAAAAACTCGCCGTCCTGCTCTGTCTGAAAGATTGCCACCGCCGGGGATTTGTCGCTGTAAGCCGCCAGCAACTTTTTGCGTTTGGTTTTTGTAGCATAGCTGCCAAGCTCTACTTTAGCAGCCTTGCCATTCTCAAAAAAGAAAAGCATGTGGCCGGCAAAGTCTTTGGTGACAGCCATGTACAGGACTATCTCGCCTTCATCCATCCCCAGCTTGGCAGGAATATAATCCCCCATTGTGCTTGCCTTGCCGTCGGCAAAATCACTCGCGCTCGCCTTGTAAACCTGCTGCTTGTCGGTAAAAAAGAGCAACTGAGCATTGTTGGTCGCAGCCACTTCCCTGGCGACCGCGTCCCCTTCCTTCACCTTTTGCTCCCCGCTCATCCTCAGGGATTGGGGGGTAATCTTCTTGAAGTAACCCTCCCTGGTGAAAAACAGGTGGACTGGGTAGTCGGGCGCTTCGTCCAGTATCTCCACCGCGTCCTCGTCTGTCGGGTAGTAAAGCAGCGTTTTGCGCGGCTGGCCATACTTTTTGGCCACTTCTTCCAGCTCTTTGATGATGATAGCCTTTATCTTGCTGGGGCTGCTTAGGGTCTGCTCTAGCTGAACTATCTGCGCTTTTAGTTGGTCGAGTTCCTCCAGCCGCCGCAAGATGTGTTCGCGATTGAGATTGCGCAGGCGCAGTTCGGCCACATACTCGGCCTGGACCGCGTCGATGCCGAAGCCTATCATCAAGTTTGGTACGACTTCGCTCTCCTGCGCGGTCTCGCGGACTATCTTAATGGCCTTGTCGATATCCAGCAAGATTTTAGAGAGTCCGAGCAGCAGGTGGAGCTTCTGCTTTTTCTTGTTCAGCTCGTAAGCTACCCGGCGGCGTACGCACTCTTGCCGGAATGCTGTCCACTCTTCGAGCAGCTCGCCCACACCCATGACTCGAGGTGCGCCCCCAACCAGCACATTGAAGTTGCAAGAAAAGCTGTCCTCAAGCGGTGTAAGCTTGAGCAAGCGCTGCATAAGCTTGTCGGGGTCGACCCCGCGGCGCAGGTCGATGGTGAGCTTGAGACCGGAAAGGTCGGTCTCGTCGCGCATGTCCGAGATTTCCCGCAGCTTGCCGGCTTTCATCAGGTCGACTACTTTGTCCATTATCGCCTCCACCGTGGTGGTGGGGGGTATCTCGGTTATGTCTATGCAGTCGTTCGCTTTGTCGTAAGTGTAGCGGCAGCGCACCTTTACGCCCCCCCGCCCGGTCTCGATAATCCGGCGGATCTCTTCTTCCCGGTAGACAAGGTAGCCGCCCCCCGAAAAGTCGGGGGCCTTGAGCGTGTCTAAAATATCGTGCTCAGGGTCTTTTAGCAGGGCGGCGGCGGTCTCGCAGACCTCGCCCAGGTTGAAAGAGCAGATAGAAGACGCCATCCCCACCGCGATGCCCATATTAGCGTTTACCAAGACCGAGGGGTACCGCACCGGGAAAAGGGTCGGCTCGCGCATGGTGCTGTCGTAGTTGTCCACAAAGTCAACGGTGTCGCTGTCTATCTCCTCAAACAACTCTTTGGCAATGGAGGCGAGCTTTGCCTCGGTGTAGCGGGCGGCAGCGTGGGCCATATCCCGCGAGTAGGCCTTGCCAAAGTTGCCCTTGGAGTCAACGTAGGGGTGGAGCAATGCTTCATTCCCACGGGTAAGGCGCACCATGGTCTCGTAGATGGCCGCGTCGCCGTGGGGGTTTAGCCGCATGGTCTGCCCCACAATATTAGCGGATTTAGTCCGGCCTCCACCCAGCAGCCCCATCTTGTACATGGTGTAGAGCAGCTTGCGGTGGCTGGGCTTAAAGCCGTCAATCTCCGGGATAGCGCGGGAGACTATTACGCTCATGGCGTAGGGCATATAGTTTTTTTCGAGCGTCTCTGTTATCGGCTGGTCTAGGACTAGGCCAGCGTTTTCTATCACGGCGCCCTGTTCTGGTTCTTGTTTTTTTCGCGGCAATGTATATGGTCAACTCCTTTGGCTGTAGATAGTGCTTATACTATTGGCCTTATTCACACAAGCTGGTTTTATCTTTCAATCAGATCCTCAACGCGCTCAAAAGTCCAAAAGTTGTCTCCCCAACGCCTGCTCTGCTGCACCGCCACAACGCCATCAGCAAAGAGAATGGGTATCCGATGTTGACCAGCGCGACCTACAATCAATTCGTCTCCACTTTCAAGATTAATCACAACATGGTGATCATCCCAAGCCAATGCCGAAGCTATGCCGTCTCTGAGTTCCCAAACAAAAGGGAATCTGTCGTGCAACATGACTTCGATCTCGCGGTCAAGATCAATAACTATATGTCTTCCCCAGCGCTCTATTAGAATCATACCGCTAGGAGGTGTTTCATCTCTGTTTTCAAGGTCGATTATGGTCAGCTCTCTATTCTCGCTCCAAGCCAATGCCAAACCCGAGTATATTTGAATGTATTCATACTCGATAGAGAGCAATTCGTTTCCGCTCTCAACATGAATAATACCCCAGTGTCCGTCCTCGAGTACAAGAACCAAGTCATCAATGCCGGTGCTAGAAATACGATCAAATCGACCAAAAGGGATCACTTCTTCGCCGCTTTCAATATCAATCACAGCCACAGTCGATGGACCGCCTAATTCCATTTGTATATGAGTAGCAATTCTGCCATTGCCAAGAAAGCTGAACCAGGTACTTCCACCAGCGTCCGGGAATTGGCTCATGGATATTAGCTCTTCCCCGCTTTCAATGTCAATGATGCTCTGGCCTGTTTCGCGACACTCCACATAGGCCATACCATCGCGGACATCCTGAATGTTCATAAATCGGCCTCTGGGTACTAATATCTCTCCGCTCTCAAGATCAATGATTCCAACATTTCTTTGTACAAATTCCCAGGTTCCCCCTATAATGAGCGACCTTGGATCAGTACCATCATAAACAACAGCCAAATCACCATAGATTTGAATCGAAGAAAACTGACCAAGGGGTATCAGTATCTCTCCGTTCTCAAGATCAATGAGACCTCCCCACCCCGGGGACACCCCTATGGCTCTACCATTCTCAGCCTGAAAAAAAACCGATCTAGCAACAGGGTGCGTGAACAACTCACGTCCGCTCTCTATGTCGATTATCGCCATATCTCTATATCCATCAAAGAAAGGATCGGACTCATCCAGCACAAATGCCAGCCCCGAAGATAAATTAACCCGCCCATACTCGATGGGGATCACTTCTTCTCCGCTCGCAACATCAATCACACCCCAACGACCTCTCTGCTCTACAACCGCCCACCTGCCACAATTACTCGCAGAAACAGATTGATACCTAGGTGCTGATGGCTGCAAAGCTAAGGCCAGCACTACGACTGCAACTATGAGAAACAGCAACGCAAAAAGCAGGTAGAGTTTCCTGCGTTTTATTTGGGGAGGATGTACAGCGCTCTCTTGGGCTTGGCTCTCCTCTGCGTTGTTAAGCTGCAATTCGGATGATTCCGCCACCTAGCCATACCCTCCTATCTGTACTTTAATATAAATTATCCGTACTGCTGTTTTCCGGTGTTCTACACTCAGCTCACATCCGCCACATCCAAATAATCCGGCCCCACCGTAGCGATAAACTCTTTGCGCGCCGCCAGGTTATCCCCCAGCAGCACGTCAAACATCTCGGCGGTTGCCGCCGCGTCGGTTGGCGTAACCTTGATAAGCCGGCGTGTCTCGGGGTTCATGGTGGTAAGCCACATCATATCCGGCTCGTTTTCACCCAGGCCCTTCGAGCGCTGGATGGTGTACTTCTGCCCCTCCAGCTGCGCAAGACACCGGGCTTTCTCAGCCTCAGAGTAGGCGAAGTAAGTCTTGCCTCCGGCGGTTATCTCGTAGAGCGGGCTTTCGGCAATATAGACGCAGCCTTGCTCGATAAGCGTGGGGGTCAGGCGGTAGAGCATGGTCAAGATAAGCGTGCGTATCTGGAAGCCGTCCACGTCGGCGTCGGTGCAGATGACCACCTTGTTCCAGCGCAGGTTGCTAAAGTCAAAGCTGGCAAGCTCTTTACTGGCTTTAGTGCGCACCTCTACCCCGCAGCCCAGCACCTTGATGATGTCGGTAATTATCTCGTTTTTGAAGATTTTGTCGTACTCGGCCTTTAGGCAGTTGAGGATTTTACCGCGCACCGGTATAATCGCCTGGAACTCGCTGTCTCGGCCCAGCTTGCAGGCGCCCAGGGCCGAATCGCCCTCAACGATGTATATCTCCCGCTTGGCGAGGTCTTTGCTGCGGCAGTCGACGAACTTTTGTACCCGGCTGGTAATGTCCACAGCGCCTGTCAGTTTTTTGCGCAGGTTGAGCCGGGTTTTCTCGGCGTTCTCGCGGCTGCGTTTATTTATAAGTACTTGCTCGGCTATTTTGGCCGCTTCTTCCGGCCGCTCGAGAAAGTAGACCTCCAGCGAGTATCGCAAAAACTCATTCATCGCCTCGTAGATAAATTTGTTGGAGATCGCCTTCTTGGTCTGGTTAGCGTAGGAGGTTATCGTAGAAAAGGAGGACGAGAAAAGCACCAGGCAGTCCTCCACATCCTGGAAGGTGATTTTGCTCTCGTTTTTGAAGTATTTGCCGGTCTGCTTGAGCATGGTATCGATTTGCCCGGTGAAGGCAACTTTGACCGCCCTGTCCGGCGAACCCCCGTGCTCAAGAAAGCTGGAGTTGTGGCTGTACTCCAGCAGACGGGCCTGGTTGCTAAAGCAGAACGCCACGCTTAGCTTTACTTTGTAGTCGGGCTTGTCTTCCCTGTCCCGGCCCACCCGTTCGGCCTGCCAGAACTGTATTGGGGTAAGGGTGTCCTCCCCGGCAAACTGCTTTACGTAGTCCACTATACCTTGCTCGTATACAAAGCTCTCCTCTACAAAGCTGCCGTCCGGCTGCTGTACGCGCAGGAAAAAGGTCACCCCCGCGTTGACCACGGCCTGGCGGCGCAGGGTCTCGAGGTAGTAGCTGTCGGGTATAGCTATCTCGGTAAAAACTTGTATGTCCGGCTTCCATTTAATTGTGGTGCCGGTTTTCTTGGTGGTGGCCGGTTGTTTTTGCAGCTCACCCACAATCTCGCCGTGCTCAAAGCGCAGGGTGTAACGCTGGCCCTCGCGGTGTATTTCCACATCCATATACTCGGATGCGTACTGGGTAGCACACAGGCCCAGCCCGTTCAGGCCAAGGGAGTAGCCGTAATCCTCCGCCTCAAACTTGCCCCCTGCGTATAGCTCGCAAAAGATTAGTTCCCAGTTATATTTTTCCTCGTTTTGGTTCCAGTCCACCGGTATCCCTCGGCCGAAGTCTTGTATCTGCACCGAGTTATCTAAAAACTTGGTGACGATAATTTTATCTCCAAAGCCAAGCCGCGCTTCATCTACCGAGTTCGAGAGTATCTCAAAAACCGAGTGCTGGCAGCCCTCTAGTCCATCGGACCCGAAGATAACCCCGGGGCGCTTGCGTACACGGTCGGCCCCTTTCAGCGCGGAGATCGATTCGTTGGTATATTGTGTTTCTTTGCGTTTAGCGCTCATCTGTATCCTCCATTGTTAAACAATTCGCAGCATTATCGGCTTGCGCCCGCGGTAGAACGTAAAGTGCTCGTACCCCAACCCGGCCAGCAACTCCATTGCTTGAGCTATGCCCACACCTACGCTTTCCGCTTGGTGAGCCCCCGAACCTATTGTAATAAGCTTGCCGCCCATCTCTTTGTATCGCTTTAACACCCAAGTGGGCAGCAACGCATCCTCCAGCAGACCACCCAGCCCACAAGCGCCCATATCCAGGGCTTTGCCCTTCTCCACGAGCAGGCTCAGCAGGGCATCTATCTGTTCTCGGTAAGGCTCTAGGCTCAGGCGAGAACCATCTTTCAGCGCCGCGTGGCGAACAGGGTAGTTTATATGGGCAAGACTGTCAAAGCCTCCCCACCCAGCAAGCTCGAGCTGGTCTTCAAAGTACTCGAGCATAAGTGTGTGTCGCTCTGCTTCCGAAAAGGTGGCGTAGTCGATCTCCGATAAGTGCTCGCCTTGCCTGGTGTAATGGCAGGTCCCCAGCACGAAGTCGTAGGGGTAAAGACCTAGCGCCTGCTCAACCACATCATACATGCCGGGAAATACACCAAGCTCCACCCCAAAGCTGAGGGTCATACGGTGACGGAAGGCCGCGCCTGCCTTAGCCGTATCCACTGCGCTTTGGTAGACGCGGGTTTTATAGCCGGACTGCGCAAAGTTAAGGCACTCAACATGGTCTGTTATAGCCATACCCATCAACCCAATTTCCTCGGATCTCTGTGCTAGGTACATAAGCGAGTGTTCCCCGCCCTGGGAGTTGTTTGAGTGCATATGGCTGTCAAATAAGTTGTGGTACACCCTGCTCACCGCCCTAATTACCGCCTTTGAAGCTTAAAGGCTTGCTATCTTTTGTGGTATGCTGGTATAATGGTGACAATATATCATTGAAATAATTGGTTTGGGCCACCATTAATAATAACCGCAATACCAGGGCAAGTCAACTCAGTATCCGCCAGCTGTACTATAAATTCATAAAAAATCGTCACTTGTCCTAATCTCTGGCCCGAGGAGATTTTTACTTTCCACACTTTTGGAGGTTTTTGAGAATGTACAACATGATTCGCCTGACTGCCGCTATCAACAAAGTAAACTGTGCCGGTACCAACGACTGCCTGGAAGAGAGCAAGGGACTTTTGTTCGAGCGCACAATTGGGGAGTTCGACATAATGGTCTTCCCCCAGTTAAGCCTGTGCTCGCCCAGTTGCGGGGATTTATTTGCCTCGCAGGTGTTAACCCAGCAGTGCTCGATTGCCCTAGACCAGCTGCGGGCTGCCAGTCAGGGGCGTGAGGGCTATGTCATCGCCGGCTTTGCAATGGACGACTGCGGCAAGCCTATCAGCGTCATGGCGGTCCTGCATAGAGGGCAGCTTATCGGGCTTTTGCCCACCTTCGACAGCCCTCAGGCCTTGGCCTCGCATGGGTATTCTGATTTTATTTTGCCGCACAACACCGCCTTTTCTTGTGGGGGTCTGCGCTTCTGTGTTGTGAGCTGTGGGCTGCAGAGCCTTGCAACCCGAGTGGTTGAAGCCGCACGCACCGGGTGCGACCTTATTGTTGTGCCGAGCTACTCCCCCGCTTTTGCCGGACAGGAGGCTGAAGTTACCAATTTGCTTGCCTGCCTAAGCCGCTCTTTGGGCGTTGCCATAGCGGTGGTAAACGGCGGGGTGGGCGACACTTCCGCCCCCTACGTCTACAGAGGATTCGCCAGCATATTTGAGTGCGGGGCCGAGCTTGCCTTCATGCGGGCCGAAGGCGAAAGTGTGAGCTGCACCGTAGATATAGACCTGGATATTATCAGGGCGTGCAAGCAGGAGAAGACCTCCCCCAGCTCCTTCCACGGCATACCCGCCAGTATGAATAAGCCCGGGCTGTTCCGCCCCATCGAGCGCATACCCTTCCTCCCGTCTTTAGAGCGGGAGGCTTACCTCACCGACCTATTTGAACTGCAGGTACGTTCTCTAGCCGCTCGGATGAAAAACACTGAGACGACCAAGCTGGTTGTCGGAGTTTCCGGTGGGTTAGACTCAACCGCAGCGCTGCTGGTCTGCGTAAAAGCAGCGGACAATCTTGGCCTTGCGCGGGAGAATATCTTAGGCGTCACTTTGCCCGGACTGGGCACCAGTGCGCACACCCACCACAACGCCCTGCGGCTGATGGAAAGCCTTGGGGTCACCATGCGGGAGGTCTCTATTCGCAGGGCGGTTGAGCAGCACTTCGAGGACATCGGCCACAGCGGTGAGCAAGACTTCGTCTACGAGAACGCCCAGGCCCGGGAGCGCACACAGGTGCTGCTGGACATTGCCAACTCGGTCTCGGGCATTGTGGTGGGCACCGGGGACCTCAGCGAAGCTGCTCTGGGCTTTTGCACCTACGGCGGCGACCACCTGGCCGGCTACAACGTGAATATCTGTATAAGCAAAACTGTTTTGCGCGAGCTAACCCGACATGTCTGCGAAATCGGGATGGTGGAAAATGTCCGGGAAGTTGTGTCAAGAATTCTGGATACACCCATTTCCCCCGAGCTTTTGCCACCACAAGAGGGCCAGATCACCCAAAAAACCGAAGATATACTGGGACCGTACGAGCTGCACGACTTCTTTATCTATCATTTTGTGCGCAACAAGATGCGTCCGTCCAAGATTTTTCACTACGCGTGTGCTGCATTTAGCGAGCTAAGTCCCGATTTTATCCGGGAAAAGCTTGTGCTGTTTATCAAGCGGTTTTGCTGGTCGCAGTTCAAGCGCGCCTGCGCACCGGACAGCGCAAGTATCACTAAGGTCAACCTGAACAGCGTAAACTTCACAATGCCCTCCGACCTCAACCCGGCATTCCTGCTGCGCGACCTTTAATAGCATATTCCCCGCCTCCTGAGAAATACTAAGCGTACAAGCGAAACTTTAAGGAGGCAATGAAAATATGCAACAGCAAAACCAAGACGCCACCCTGCTAGAGCAGGTATACCACAGCGCCGAAATGGGAGAGCACGGCACCCAGCTGCTGATGAAAAAAGCCAAAGACGGCTCTTTGAGTTCCAAGCTGGGTGGGTTTAGGGACGAGTATGCCAGCATCAAAAAGGATGCGGCCGACCAGCTTTCGGCACAGGGGCAGGTCCCCAAGAAGGCCAGCGCGCTCGAGACCGGCGCACAGTGGATGGGCGTGCAGCTCTCTACCCTGACCGATCAAAGCCCTGCCAGGATGGCCGAGATGCTCGTTACCGGCAGCGCGAAAAATATGGTAAGCGATATCCAAAATATCAAGCGCAGCCACGAGGCTCGGCACGAAACAAGAAAACTGGCCGGTCGTCTGGTCGCCTTGGAAGACGAGTGCCTTAGCGACATGAAGACGTATCTCAATTAGGCAGTAGGGGCGATTATCAATCGCCCGTGATTGAGTCCGTAGGCGATTGATAACCGCCCCTACATTCGCTTTTGTGCAAATCACGTAAATTCTGCCGATATTAATGGCATAAAATTGCCCTTTCTTTTCCAGCCATTCTCTGGTATAATGTCCATTGGATTAAGTGAAGATTGATAAAATTACAGCAAAGGAGATACTTTAACGTGACCAAAATTCAGGAGATAAAAGCAATTGAGGTTTTGGACTCCCGGGGCAACCCCACCTTGGAAGTTGAAGTTGTAACACAGTGCGGCAGCTATGGCCGTGCAATGGTTCCCTCAGGGGCCTCTACCGGCGAGTACGAGGCAGTTGAGCTGCGCGACGGCGACAAGTCGCGCTACCTGGGCAAGGGCGTCCAGAAGGCGGTTGACAACGTAAACAACATCATCGCTCCCGCGCTGATAGACACCTTCGACGTGACCGACCAGGTCGCAATTGACCGCAAAATGCTCGAGCTGGACGGCACCGAAAACAAATCCAAGCTGGGCGCAAACGCTATTTTGGGCGTCTCGATGGCAGTGGCGCACGCCGCAGCCGACATGCACGGGCTGCCACTGTACCAGTACCTTGGCGGCTTTAACGCAAAGCAGCTGCCTACACCCATGATGAATATCATCAATGGTGGCTCCCACGCCGACAACTCGGTCGACTTCCAGGAGTTCATGATAATGCCCACAGGCGCGCCCACCTTCAAAGAGGGCATACGCATCGGCACTGAGATTTTCCACGCGCTCAAGAAGGTTCTCAAGGGCAAGGGGCATATTACAAGCGTAGGCGACGAGGGCGGCTTTGCCCCAAACCTCGGCTCCAACCGCGAGGCACTTGAAGTCATTATGGAAGCTATAAACGCAGCCGGGTACAAGCCTGGGGTGGATATCAAAATCGCCCTGGACGTTGCCGCTTCTGAGTTCTACAATAAGGAGACCAAGAATTACGACCTGGCAGGCGAGGGACGCAGCCTGACCGTCGACCAGCTTATCGACCTCTACGAAAGCTTCTGCAAAGACTTCCCCATAATCTCTATCGAGGACGGGCTGGACGAAAATGATTGGGACGGCTACAAAAAGCTGACTGACCGCCTGGGTTCCAAAGTACAGCTCGTGGGCGACGACTTCTTTGTAACCAACACCACCCGCCTGCGTAAGGGTATTGAGAGCGGTACCTGCAACTCTATCCTTGTCAAGGTCAACCAAATAGGCAGCCTGACCGAAACCTTTGACTGCATCGAAATGGCAAAGCGGGCCGGCTACACCACCGTTATCTCCCACCGTTCGGGCGAGACCGAGGACGTAACTATAGCCGACATTGCCGTAGCGGTGAATTCCGGGCAAATCAAAACTGGTTCGATGAGCCGCACCGACCGTATAGCCAAGTACAACCGCCTGCTCAAGATAGAGAGCCAGCTAGGCGAGTGCGCGGTCTACGGCGGTGAGAAGTCTTTTTACAACCTGGGTAAATAATTTGTATTTATATCCGGCCACTAGCGGGCAGGGCGAGGGCTTCTTCGCTTTGTCCGCTTAGCGCTTCACTTGAAGAGGAGACTGACTATGCGTACCACGACAAACCGAATATTAATTGTCATCTTGGCCGTAGCCATCTTTGCGGCCCTAGCTGGTTGCCAGAACCCCGCGCCTGGCGAGGATTACCCTGACTACCCGGAAGAAATGAACGGCTACGAAGAAGATCCAGGCCAGGAAGTACGTCCACCCCGCGTTCACACAGACTTTCTCTGGGAGATCACCGGCGGGCAGGGGCGGGTATTTCTCATGGGCTCTATGCGCGTGGTGGCCGACGACTACACCCTGACCCCCGCTATCGCCGACATTGTAGGGCAGATGGACGCCTTGGCGCTTGAAATGGACGCGATGGACGCCGACATCCTGCCCGACCTCATGGCGCTTATGCTCTACCCCGACGGAACAACGCTCGCCGACAACCTCAGCGAGAGCGGGCTGGCTCACCTGACTGCTATGCTCGAAGCTTACGACCTAAACGAGGGTGCGGTTCTGCCTATCCGTCCCAGCTCTTTGCCGCCTACTTTTCTCGCGGTTCTCGCAGCACAAAGCGACTTTACCATAATGAGCGTTGAGCTGTTGCTCAACATCATGGCTTGGGAGCGGGGTATGCCCATCTACACCCTTGAAAATATCCGGACACATCTGGGTAATCTAAACGCCTTGCCCGCCGACGTACAGGAGCGGACTTTGGTGCTCAACATCCTACCCCCAGACGAAGCTCTGGCTCAACTCAACTACGAGTACGACATTTTCCTTTCCGGGGACGAGCAGCGTATGACAGCGTTTCTGGCCCAGGCAAGGCAGCAAATTGAAGACGCCGACGAGGGCTTCGCCTACTACATGCACTCCGCCAGAACCCGGATTATGGCTGACGCCATCATCTCTTTACTGGAGGGCGGACAAAATATCTTCGCCACGGCCGATCTCTCCCGTATTCTCGGCGAGGGCGGCATCATCCAGCTATTGGAGGAGGCGGGCTACCAGGTAGTGCGCGTCGCGCCGGGAGACGTTGACTTGACGCAAATGCCTGCGCCGCCGCAAATTGAGTTGTATGGCGACTCGCCTGATTATGCTGCCGAAGATGAAGACACAGCATTTATCCCAGATGAGCTGCCTGCCCCCTCAGCGGGAGACGATGGGGCCATAGCGCCGCCATATTAACAAAAAACAGCCTATCCGAGGGTTAATCGCAGCAAAAATCCCCCTGCCGCTAAGGCCGGGGGATTTTGGTCTGTGATGTGGTTAAGAATCGCTCACATACGGAAGTAATGCGATATGCCTAGCGCGCTTGACTGCCAGGGTCAGCTGGCGCTGGTGGCCGGCACAGGTACCGGTAACGCGGCGGGGGATAATCTTGGCCCTCTCGCTTATATAACGGCGCAAGCGGGGGATATCTTTGTAGTCGATATTGTAAATGCGGTCCACGCAAAAGGCACACACTTTTTTGCGGCCCTTGCGCCCACCACGGGGGCGGTCGGGTCTTTCGGGCCTATCTGGTCTGTCTGCCATGGTTACAGTCCTCCTCTCAATGGTTAAAAGGGCAGGTCTCCATCGTCCTCAATTTCCACAAAATCATCCGCACTTCCGCTGGAGTAAGCCGTGGGTGCGGCAAGGCTTCCACCGTCTCGGGCTGGGGGCGCCGACGAATCGCTGGGTATCGAACGGGAATTCCCGCCGCCGCCTTCGCTTTCAGCCTTGCTCCCCACAAACCGAACATTCTCGGCAACCACTTCAACAGCGGTGCGCTTCTGGTCGTTTTTGTCGGTATAGCTACGCACTTGTATCGAGCCCTCAACCAGGATAAGCTTGCCCTTGCCAAAAAAACGGGAAACAAACTCGGCCTGCTGCCTCCAGGCAACAATGTCGATAAAATCGGCTTGACGCTCCCCACCACCCTTGGATTGAAATGCGCGGTCAACCGCTATGCGGAAAGTGCAGACCGAGATACCGTTGGGGGTTTGGCGCAGCTCGGGGTCGGCAACCAGCCGCCCGATAAGGATAGCTTTGTTGTACACTGCCAGCCCTCCCCTACTCTTGCTCGGGTGGTGCGGCTGGGACGGGCTCGCTCTCTTCCGGGGCAGGAACAGCCGGGACTTCCTCTGCCGGGACCTCAGCTTCGGGCGCGGCAGGGGCCGGAGCCTCGCTTACCACCGGCTCTGCAACAGGCTTTTCAGGCTGCTGCTCGACCTCGTTGCGGACAACCAGCGAGCGCAAAACGCCCTCGGTAATCTCCAGCACACGGTTGAGTTCGGCGGGGAAATCGGGCTTGCTCTCAAAGTGCCAGAGCACATAGTAGCCCTCGTTTTCATCTTCAATCGGGTAGGCTAGCCGACGCTTGCCCCACTCTTCGATCTTTTCGACGGTTGCGTTTTCCGCTATGAGTGTCTTAAACTTCTCAACTAGTGCGGAAACAGCCTCCTCGCCAAGAGCGCTGTTGAAGATAAGAATGGTCTCGTAACGCATGGTTTGGTTTGCCATTTTTGTACACCTCCTTTTGGACATATGGCCCCCAGCATTAACCAGGGGCAAGGATGCTGCCGCCTTGCACACAAAGCGGCAGAATAGTCTAGATTATACCAGCTTGCCCCGGTTAAGTCAAGTGTGCGCGTCAACCCCGCGCTTTTTTAGTACGCAAGACCCGCAGGTGGGTTAGAACCGCCCTCACACTCATAGCAATCGCAAAGCCGAACCTCGCATCCAAAACGGCCCCTAATTGTGGGCGGTTTTGCGGTGGTAGCTAGGCCATTTGGCCTTGACCTACACTGTCCCGGAATTAACCAGCATTATCAAAGCAATCAAAAAATGGAACCCGAGAACCAGCGAAGCGCCCAGCAGCACAACGCCAAGGCGATTTACCCCGCCCGCACGTGGCAAAAACTCACGGTACTCATTCGTATGGCGGTGTTCCTGCATGGTCTCCCGGATTTTTGTGACAACCTGCCTGTGGTAGTTTCGGTTAGCGGAAAGCGAGACCATAAGGTTAAAGGTAAAATTAAAGAAGATAGCTATAGAAAACATGTTGGAATAAAGGACTACTCTGGGCATTTCCATCATCGCTTCCCGCAGCTCTGTAAGGTTGAGAAGGCTGTACTGGTAAAGGTCCACTGCAGCAATCTCCCAAAAAGACAAAAAGAGCGGCAACATACAAAGCAAAAAGACAGCCAGCATTATGGCGCCTGTCTTGTACATTTTGCGGTAAAAGTAGTAAAAAAAGCCCAAGAACGCCGCGGCAAGGTTGGGCTGCAAGGCTCTCCCGTATTTTTCTATGTGATAAAAGCGCTCTAGGTAATATGTGTAGTTAGGCCCAACAAACATAGCTATGTCTTTTGCGGAAAACTCGCCCACGTTTTCGCCTTGGCCTGCGCCGGCATACGGGTCGCGGTAATCTTGCTGCGGCCTGTAGGTGGGATTGTATGTGTGTGTCTGGTTGTTTTGGGGACTACCCGGCCAACCACCCATTCCCTGTCCCGCTGGCGGATAGGGCGAATTTCCAACAGTCAGCGAGTTGCCGCAAACTTGGCAGAACAAGGCTTCGTTTGGGTTTGCGGAACTACACCGACAACAAGTCTTGGCACTATCCCGACTCTCCCCGCTCTGCTGGCTGTGATGGCTTTCGTCGGCCGGTGGACGCCACTCTTTGCCGCTTATATGGTCCTTGTTAAAGACACACTCCCCGCACTGGGCATAGCACTCCCTGTGGTGGGGCGCACCACAAACAGGGCAAACAACAACGTCATCCGCCCCGGCAAAACGCTTGCTGCATACAGGGCACTTTACCCCCAGATAGTTCGCCATAAATCCCTCCACTGGTAGTAGCTAAAAATTAAAATTAGGAACTAGTAGATATGGCCTTGCGGCCTAAAGTTCCTCGTTCTTGTCGGCGTTAACTTCCCAATTTCCCACCAATCATTTTACATCAAAGATTTATCTAACAAACAGAAGGTTTATGCACAAATTGTAAATAAATTATGTATGTTCTGCTTGGTCTTGCGAGATTTAGCCCCTTGGGCTTTACAATACCTCCCCCTTGGACTATAATGTAAAAGCTACAAAAAACTGGGGGACATTATGTTAATTTACGACGAAGCGCGCTCACGGCTGCGGGACTGCGCTCCCCTGCTGGAAGCCTTGGCCGTTACCCTTGGGGTGGAAGGTCTCAAAGCCGAGCTTGCACAGCTGGAAAAACAGGCGGGTGAGCAAGGCTTTTGGGATGATCCTCAGGGCAGCCAGGCGGTGCTCAAGCAGACAAAGCAGCTCAAGGGAAAGCTTGATTCATTTGAGGGGATCGAAACCCTGCACAAAGAAACAACCGAGTTAGTCGCCCTGGCCGAAGAGATGGACGACCAAACCGTTATGGACGAGATAGCCGAAAACGTCCGGATGATTGAAGGCCAGCTTGCTGAGCTAAGGCTTGCCGCCCTGCTCACCGGGGAGTACGACTCGAATAGCGCTATTCTCTCTTTCCACGCGGGGGCTGGGGGCACCGAAGCTCAGGACTGGGTGCAGATGCTACACCGAATGTACTGCCGCTGGGCCGAGCGCCACGGCTACAAAGTTAAGGTGCTCGACTACCTGGCCGGTGAAGAAGCCGGTATAAAGAGCGTTTCTATCTCGATTGAAGGGGCAAATGTTTACGGTTATCTACGTTCGGAAGCAGGGGTGCACCGGCTGGTTCGCGTCTCTCCTTTTGATTCTTCGGGGCGCAGACACACCTCCTTCGCCTCTTTGGAGGTCATGCCCGAAATCGAAGACGCCGGCGAGGTTGTGGTCGACGAGAACGACGTCAAGATGGACGTCTTCCGGGCGAGCGGCGCGGGCGGGCAGCATGTCAACAAGACTTCTTCTGCCGTGCGCCTAACCCACCTGCCCACCGGCATTGTGGTCAGCTGCCAAAACCAGCGCAGCCAGCACCAAAATCGGGACGTCTGCATGAAGATGCTGCGCTCTAAGCTGGCCGAAATCAAACAGCGCGAGCACCTTGAGAAAATAGATGACATAAAGGGCGAACAAAAGGAGATCGGCTGGGGCTCACAGATACGCTCTTATGTGTTCATGCCCTACACTCTGGTCAAAGACCACCGCACCGGCCACGAGTCAGGCAACATCGGCTCGGTGATGGATGGCGATATTGACGGCTTTATCGACTCCTTTTTGAGCGCGGATAACAACTAAACGTCAAAAGCGCAGGGAAAGTTTCCCTGCGCTTTCTGCTGCCTGCCCGCTAAGTGGTTAGCATCAAATACCATCCATTTGGTATCATGCCAAAGTAGTCCATTGTAAACGAAATGGCAATCAACAAACCTACGATTGACACTACCAGCCCAGCTATGGCCAGCCCACGAACTCCTTTAGCCATGGCTATAGAGGCCAGCACAATACCCAGTGCACCCAAAATAACGTCAAGAACGGGTATGGGCACAAACATTGCAAAAATACCGCAACCCAGAGAAATCGCCGCAAAAACAACGTGAGTAGAGCTTGGCGGCGGCTTTTGGTTGGGCGGCGGACCATAGGGGTACTGTGGTGGGCCTCCATGCGGTGGCGGACCCCCATACGGCTGTTGTGGGCCTCCATAAGGCTGCTGTGGGCCACCGTAAGGATTCTGCTGCATAAGTAAATCTCCTCCAACACATTTATTAAGATTATATGATTAATCTGCTTGACCTTATTATACATGTCGAGATATTGTGCTGTCAACATTATTCGACGGCTTTTACTTTAAGCAAAAATAACCGCTGTCTATCCCTCTATTTTCCTAGTGATATTTCTCAAACAGCGGTGACTTCAGTGTGCGATATAAAATCCACTAGCTGTGGCAAGGTAGCGCTTGCGGCATTGCGCACATAGTAGCCCGAACTTGCGTTGCCCACAAGTAGCGCCTCACCAACGCTCAGGCCGCTGAGCAGCCCCAGACAGAACCCGGCGTTGAAGTTGTCCCCTGCACCGGTTGTGAGAACCGGGCGGGGTGTAAAGTACCCGGGGGCATAATGGTACTGACCAGCACAGTAAGCGCTCGCGTCGGTAACTGTGTGGATAACAAAACAGTAGAACCCAAGAGCCCGCCCAGTCTTTACGGTGATTTCTTCAAGATTGGCCTCGCCTGTCTCGGGAGTTCCCACACCGAGCACCCTCGCGATTTGCAGCGCCTCTTTGTAGTTAACCCCAAGTGCCACCCTATACCGCGCTGAGAAGCCCTTGATAAGTTGAAGTGCGCGGGCAATATCCTGCACGGTGCGCTTTTCGGGGTCTGCCAGGTCGAAGAAAGCAAGGCAGTCTCCCTGCGGTACAAGAGGGAAAATATCGTCGATGATGCCCTGAAAAATCTCGCTCATATAGGGCAACATCGTCCAGTTTGCAAGGCCGAGCAGATTTAGGCGGGCAGGGCTTAGCATTTGCGCTAAGGTCTTGAGTCCAAGCTTGTCAACCAAGGCCTGCCAGGTTATGCCGTGTATGCTGTCGTGTTTGCCCATAATCAGCTTGCCGTCGTCAAACTCCAGGTTGAAGGAGAGTCCGGGGTCGGCTATCGAGACAAGCTTGCACCGCTCTCCCATTTCGACAAACACCGGGTCTAAGTTGTTTTTGCCCAGTGCGCCTATGCAGGTGACGTCCATCCCCTGCTCGGCCAGCGCATTCGCAAAGATAGGGCCGTTGCCGCCCAGCTTTTGGGTCAGGCCAGCAAGCTCGATGTTTGTGCTAAGCCCGGCCGCCCGAGAGATGCGCTCCCCAAGGTCGGCCAGGGTGCTTACCTTGGTAAAGTTGCGGGCATCCTGGCGTTTGTCCACCACATGCATAAGCTCATCTACAAAGCCGTCCATGCCGACAGTGGCGCAAAAATCCGCCCCTTTGCCCGAAAGTGCACGCGTTATCTCGTCCACATTGAATAGGTTTTGCATAACGTCCCCCTCATTCCCCAATCGTTTATATACATGAATCCTACCACATTGCCGGCTCTATTTCAACGGTTGTCCTTGACTTTAGCCCGGCAAACGGGTAGACTATTTTTTAACTACTACATGCGGAGGCGTTTATGGAAAACACCCAAAAGTCGATGGAAAAGATTGTAGCCCTTTGCAAAGGCAGGGGCTATGTTTACGCGGGCAGCGAGATTTACGGCGGGCTTGCCAACACTTGGGATTACGGCCCGCTTGGGGTAGAACTCAAAAACAACGTAAAGCAGCTCTGGTGGAAGAGCTTTGTACAGCGCAACCCCTACAACGTGGGGCTGGACAGCGCTATACTCATGAACCCACAGGCCTGGGTGGCCTCAGGGCATGTGGGCGGCTTTTCCGACCCGCTGATGGACTGCAAGAGCTGCAAAATCCGCCATAGGGCAGACAGCCTTATCGAAGAGGCTACCGGCGAAAACCCCACCAGCTGGTCGAACGAGCAGATGCGGGAGTTCATCGCTGAGAAGGGGATAAAGTGCCCGGGCTGCGGCAGCACAGACTTTACCGATATCCGCAAGTTTAACTTGATGTTCAAGACCTTCCAGGGTGTCACCGAAGGTCAGGGCAACGAGATTTTTCTGCGTCCTGAAACCGCCCAGGGCATCTTCGTCAACTTTGCCAACGTACAGCGCACCACACGGCGCAAGCTGCCCTTCGGCGTTGCGCAAATCGGTAAGAGCTTTCGCAATGAGATAACCCCCGGCAACTTTATCTTCCGTACCCGGGAGTTTGAGCAGATGGAAATTGAGTTTTTCTGTAGGCCAGGCAGCAACGCCGAATGGTTCGAGTACTGGAAAAATTATATGAAAAACTGGCTGCTGGAGATGGGAATGAAAGAGGAAAGCCTGCGCATCCGGGATCATGACCCGGCTGAACTCTCGCACTACTCCAACGCCACCTCCGACTTCGAGTTTCTCTTCCCCTTCGGCTGGGGCGAGCTTTGGGGACTGGCTGATCGCACCAATTTTGACCTGGGCGCGCATATGGAGCACTCGGGCAAGAGCCTCGAGTACTTCGACCAAGAGAGCGGCGAGAAGTTTATCCCCCATGTTATTGAGCCCTCGCTTGGCGTCGACCGCATGACCCTGGCCCTGCTCTGCGATGCTTACGACGAGGAAGAAGTGGGCGAGGAGGGCAAGAGTGACACCCGCGTGGTGCTCCGCCTGCACCCGGCTGTAGCGCCTTACAAGGCGTGTGTGCTGCCACTCTCCAAAAAGCTGAGCGAAAAGGCAACCGAGGTCTACCACACCTTGCAAAGGCAGTTCGCGGTGGACTTTGACGACACAGGGTCTATCGGCAAGCGGTACCGGCGGCAAGATGAAATCGGGACCCCGCTTTGCGTCACCTATGATTTTGATTCGGAGAACGACGGGTGTGTTACCGTGCGGGAGCGGGATTCTATGGCACAAGAGCGTCTGCCTATTAGCGATCTGGAGGCTTATGTCGCAAAGAAAGTTGCGTATTAGTAGGAGGTAAAACCATGGACAACAACGTAAATCTGCAGGATGCGCCCGTAAATGAGCAATGCGACAAATGCAAGGAGTATGAAGAAGATATAGGGGTGTACGAAGTCCTTTTGCTAGCTCTCACTTTCATAGGTCCGATAATTGGCATCTTAATCGGGTTGTTTGCGGGCAAGAAGCTTTTAGACAGATAGCCTGGACCCAAGGCGAAACAATAGCAGCTTGAGAATGGGTCGTGTGCTTTCTTGGGCTGCTATAATAGTTGCTAGCCTCTTTTCCTTGTCGTAAAAAAAATTATAAGAGAAACCACGATGGCAGCTGGCAGCGCGAGAAAGAAAAGTACAAAAAACATGACATAAGCAGCATCGCTGCATGTGAGCCACTGCCCCCCGCTTGCCCGACAAATAGCGCATGCGTTATCCCACATACCGTAAATATGGATAGCAGCTGCCACCACAAATGGCGCCAAAATCAGAGTTCTTCTCAAAGTCTTTTCTTTTTGCTCATTGTTTTTCATCAAACGCCCCCTAAAGAATATATATGCATCATCCATAGCCAAAGAGGGGAGAAGAAACCTATGTACGAATATACACGCCCGGTACATTACTACGAAACAGACAAAATGGGGATGGTGCACCACTCTAACTACATAAGATGGATGGAGGAAGCCCGGACTTTTTACTTTAACGACGCGGGCCTGGCCTACTCAGCAACAGAACGCCTCGGTATTATGAGTCCTGTAACAGACCTTAGCGCAGTATACAAGTTCCCTGTCAGTTACGGTGAGGCGTTTACCGTAAGGCTTAAAGTGACAAAATACACAGGTACGCGCTTTCGCGTTTCATACATAATCGCAAACGAGAATGGCGCCGTTCTCTGCGAGGCCGAAACCGGGCATGCTTTCGTAGATAAAGACCTAAAGCCCATTTCAATGAAAAGAGCAGCGCCCGAAAGACACGAGCTTATAATGCAATGCATGGAAAAAGAATCTCAAACCAACTAGAGCGTGTTTTGAAGTCCATTATTGCACTTTAACAATTCCACTTGAGCTTGGCTGGGTTAGGCTCATCCTTCACCGCAACAGCCCGCAGCGCCTGCGTGTAGTCAAGGCAGACCTCTTCGGCAGTAGCGGCGTACTCCTCGGCACTAGCCTCCAACCCCAACCGATCGTATGCCACCGCTGCAGCCGCGTAAAAATATAGCCCCAGCGAGTGGGTCAGCGTATGCACAACCGCCGTGCCCTGCCCAACTGCTCTTGCGGCAGCCTGGGCAACCGGGTTGCCATCAAGCTCGCGGGCAGCACCGTGGCACTCGTTGAGGATAATATTTTTAACCACGGGAAACTTCACCTTGCCGGCTATGTAGTCGTGGGCGACGTTGACGGCCATGCGCGGGCGGGCGTCTCCGGGGCAATGTTTCTCGAAGATGGGCAGCATCTTTTCTTCAGCGTAAGCAAGGCACCAGGCACGGATAGTCTCCTTACTCTGGGTGTCGATTAGTTCACGCAGCTCGACGGCACTGGGGGCGTTTACGTCCCCCAGCATTTTGCGCAGTTTCTTTGGCATAGTAGAGTCCTCCTTAAGAACTTGTATTCATAAATGAAAACTGACGCAGCACGGTGGGAAAATCGTTGCCGCAGCGGTGCGCTGAGTTATTAATACAGGTTCCAAGTTATTGCAAAAGGGGTATGCATCATGCAAGACAAAACAAAGCGAATCGCGGTATTTCACACCGGCGGCACAATCTCGATGAAACAGAGCGGACAAAGCGGGCTGGTCACACAAGACGCAAACCCGCTTGCCGGTGGGTTGGACGATTTTTTGCATGCGCGGGGAATCGAACTAGTGGAAGAACAGGCGTTTGCCGAACCGGTACCTTCGCCCCATATCACCGAGCAGCACATGTTTACCTTGCGCGGAAAAATCCTAGAAGCAATTGCGGGGGGCGACATCGACGGCGTTGTGGTTACACATGGCACAGACACGCTGGAGGAAACCGCATATTTCCTGGACTTGACCGATACTTTCAGAGCGCCAATTGTGGTTACAGGCTCGATGCGCTCGAACGACATGCCCGGCAGCGACGCGCTGCACAACTATCGGTGCGCAATTGAGGTCGCGGCCTTTGGCTGGATGTTTGGCGCGTATACCGTTGTGGTTTTCAACGATCAGATCCACGCAGCACACGAGGTTGTCAAAACTCACTCCACCAATCTGGCAGCTTTCTCAAGCCCAGAAAACGGGCCGATAGGTGCGCTAACCCCCGATGGAATTGTAGTCAACCGCGCCCTAAATTACTACTTCCGATACAGTGTCGAGCAGATGACCAAAAAAGTCCTCCTGCTCAAAGCCTACGCCGGCATGGACCAGCTGCTCTTCGACGCGCTGGACGCCCTGGCCGAGAAACGGGGCAACTTCCCAATCGATGGCTTGGTAATTGAGGCCATGGGCGCAGGCAACCTACCCGAAAGGCTAGTCGGTTGCCTGCAGGCACTGGCCGAGCGAAAAATCCCGATTGTGCTGGCCAGCAGATGTATTACCGGACGGGTAGGTAATGTTTACGGTTACCCCGGCGGGGCTATCCATCTCAAAAAGACACTGCCGGAGATTATCTTTTCCGGCGGGCTGAGCGGGGTTAAATCGCGAATAAAACTGGCCGTCCTGCTGGAGAACGGCCTGAGCCTTAGTGAGATTGATAAGCAGTTCAACTGGGATGTTCACGACACTCTCGCTTACTTCTATAAAAACCTATAGATGCCAGCTACCTAATCTTAATATGCACTTCCCGCAGCTGTTGCTCGGTGACGGTGTTTGGCGCACCCAACAGCAAATCTTGAGCATTGCCGTTCATCGGGAAAGCCACGACCTCGCGGATATTCTCTTCTCCGGTCAGCAGCATGACGATTCTGTCGAGCCCGGGGGCCATCCCCGCATGGGGCGGCGCGCCATAGTGGAAAGCGTTGAAGAGCGCGGAAAACTTTTGCTCTATCACATCCTTGGAGTAGCCCGCAATCTCGAATGCCTTAATCATAACATCCGGGCGGTGGTTGCGCACCGCGCCCGAGGAAAGCTCTACCCCGTTGCAGACAATGTCGTATTGGTAGGCCTTGATCTCCAGCGGATCCATGGTCTCAAGGGCTTCCATCTCGCCCTGGGGCATCGAGAACGGGTTGTGGGTAAACTGAACGGTCTTGTTATCTTCCCCCAGCTCAAACATGGGGAAGTCGGTGATATAGCAAAACTCGAAGCTGCCTTTGTCTATGATATCTAGCCGTTTGCCCAGCTCAGCTCGGATTTGCCCGGCGAGTTTGTCCACAACTTTGGCAAAGTCGCTGACAAAGAACAGAGTATCCTGCGGCTTCAAGGCTAGTTGCTCAATAAGCGTTGCCCGCTGTTCATCAGAAAGGAACTTGACTATCGGCCCTTTGAGTTCCATCCCCTCCAGCACCGAGATGTAACCCAGCCCCTTCATGCCGATCTCGGTGGCGAAGGCAAGCATCTTCTCGAAGAAAGATTTTGAACTCCCGGCGCAATTTGGCGCGGTAATACCGCGAACCGGTTTGCCCTTGAAGGGTGCGAAGTCAACGCCGGCGAAAAACTCGGTCAAGTCTTCGATTATCAGGGGGTTGCGTAGGTCAGGTTTGTCGGTGCCGTATTTTAGCATAGCCTCGGCGAAGGGGATTCTCCTAAACGGCGCCGGGCTTATTTTTTTGTCTGAAAAGTGCGTGAAGGTGTCGGCCATTACTTTCTCGGCTACTGCAAAGACGTCTTCCTGTGTGGCGAAGGACATCTCGAAGTCCAGCTGGTAGAACTCACCCGGCGAGCGGTCTGCCCGCGCGTCCTCATCTCGGAAGCAGGGAGCTATCTGGAAGTAGCGGTCAAACCCCGAGACCATAAGCAGCTGTTTAAACTGCTGGGGGGCCTGGGGCAGGGCGTAAAACATCCCGTGGTGCTTGCGGCTGGGCACAAGGTAATCCCGCGCGCCCTCGGGAGAAGATGAGGTGAGTATCGGCGTATGGAACTCTAGGAAGCCCATCTCTAGCATTTTTTCGCGGAGGTAGTTGGTTATCTGCGAGCGCATAATGATATTCTGGTGGAGGTCAGGGTTACGCAGATCTAAGAAGCGGTACTTTAGGCGCACATCCTCCCGCGTTTTGGTGGACTCGCTGATCTCAAATGGCAGCTGCTTGGTCGCCGCGCTCAAGGTCTCAAGCTCCTCGGCCAGCAGCTCGACTGCCCCGGTGGATATTTTGGCGTTGACCGTCTCGGCTGCTCGCTCCCGCAGGGTGCCTGCCGCCGAAATCACATACTCACGGCCTATACCTTTGATACTCTCACTGTCTTTTAGCACAACCTGGGTAACACCGTAGTGGTCGCGCAGGTCGATGAATACCACCCCGCCATGGTCGCGGATAGTGTCGACCCAGCCGGATAGTTTTACCTGCTGGCCCACCTCGGCTTTGGTCAGCTGCCCGCAGTTGTGTGTCCTGTATTTGTTCATCTTGGTTCCTCCCAGTTATGCGAATAAACGTCTATTGTCATATTTATTATACTTTGACCATCTTGGCGCAGGCGGCCCTGTAGGCGGCGGTTTTGCTCTCAACGCTGTTGTTATCTTTACCTGTTATCGCGTAATAGATCTTGAGCTTTGGCTCAGTGCCCGAGGGGCGGATTATAACCCTGTTGCCGCCGCCTGTACACAACTCAATCATATCGGTTGGGGGCAGCTCAGCCTTCTGCTTCACCCCGCCGGTGATGCGCTCTCCCCTACCGTAGTCCAGAACCTCGATTACCTCGTCCCCGGCTATTTCGGCTGGGGGCGAACTGCGCAGGCTCTCCATAATCGCGGCCATCGCCTTCATCCCCGAAGCTCCCTCAAAGGTGAAGTTGTCCACCTGGCTGCGCCAGACGCCAAAACGGGTGTACAGCTCCTCAATGGCATCGAGCGGCGTTTTCCCCTCCAGCTTGTAGGCGCAGGTCAACTCAGTCAGAAGCAGTGCCGCGTTAACGGCGTCTTTGTCCCGGACGTAACCGCCGCTCAGGTATCCGCAGCTCTCTTCAAAACCGAATATAAAATCCTCTGCCCTGCCCTGAGCTTCCAACCCGGCGATAATGCCGCCGATAAACCTAAACCCGGTCAGCACCGCGTGCATCTCTACCCCGTAGTGCGCGGCCACAAGATCGGCCATGCGCGTGGAGACCAGTGAGCGTGCCGCAACCGGTCTGTCCGGCAATCTGCCCAGTTTTTGCCGAGTCTTGCAGATATAATCTAGCAGCAGCAGCCCAACCTCGTTACCGGTGAGGATATGATACTCTCCGCCGTGGAGGACGGCCGCGCCCAATCGGTCGCAGTCGGGGTCGGTGGCTATCAGCAGGTCCGCGCCTTTCTCGGCGCAGAGAGCCAGCCCGAGCTCAAGAGCGCTTCGGGTCTCCGGGTTGGGTGAGAGGCAGGTTGGGAAGTTGCCGTCCGGCTTCTCCTGCTCGGGGACTATATGGACATTAGCCAGCCCTAGACGGTCGAACATTGCTCGCACGCACCTATTCCCCGCACCGTTCAGTGGGGTAAACACAAGGGAAACCCCGGCCCTAGCGCAAATTTCGGGCTGCAGCGCCTCTTCAAAAACGCGGTCAAGGTAGCGCGTTACCAAGCTGTCCGGTATAAACTCAACCAGCCCTTGGGCAAGTGCACTCTCAAAAGCCAGACAACGCACATCCTCGAAAATATTGGTCTCCAGTATGGCGGCCTGGACAGCCTGCGCGATTTCGGGGCCTATCTGGCAGCCGGAAGCATCGTAGACTTTGTAGCCATTGTAAGCGGGCGGGTTGTGGCTGGCCGTGATATTGACCCCCACATCGCAGCCCAGCTCACGAATCGCGTAAGAAAGCGTGGGCGTGGGCATCAGGTCATCGAAGATATACGCCTTGACCCCGTTTGCGGCAAGCACTCCGGCGGCATGGCGGGCAAATTCCTCAGAGAGCAAGCGGCTGTCGTAGGCAATAGCCGCAGTTGGGTTTTTTATCCCCGCGTCGCGCAGGTACCGGGCGATCCCTTGGGTGGCCCGCCCCACAATGTAGGTGTTCATCCGGTTAAGGCCCATGCCCATAATACCCCGCAAACCGGCCGTGCCAAAGCCCAGCTCCCGGTAAAAGCGGTCATAAATTTCTTCATTTTGCCCTGCGATTGCACGCAGATCCGCCTGGGCAGCGGGGTTGTCTCCGGTTTTCTCCAGCCAGAGGTTGTACAGCTCGCTCTCTCTACTCATATGCGAAGTATCCCCTCTCAACGCCGTCGATGAGCGTAAAAGTCAAATGGTGCTTTCTCCCAATAGTATACCACAAAAATCGGATATAACGCAAGGAGCAGAGCTGTCAAGGAGTGGCCAAATGCATTGTGCAGTTGACAGGTTTTGAGTTTGCTCTAAGGTCAAGACCAAATTTTAACCTGCCATGTCACTTTGTCCGTGTATATAAAGTGACGCAAGTGACATTACCGACAGTTGTTATTCTTCTATGATATAATTAGTAGTTATATATTTTGCAGTTACTACAGTGACTATAGTCATTTTTGTTACTTTATATATGCAGAGACCATTGGGCAGCAGGTATATATTACAGTCACTTATGTCACTTTCGTCACTTTTTATACGCAGAGGGTGTTGTGGGTATTTGCTGCCTTTGAGCTGGTGGGAAGCGTTGGGTTTGTGGGTTAAGGTCGAGGTCTTTAAGGGCTTAAAAGTTCAAGGTCCCAATATTGATTCTGCCTGCGGGCAGGGGATAATGTGCCGCTCATGCCGCGGGGGCACATACTTTTCTTTGTCTCGCCAAAGAAAAGTATGCAAAAGAAAGGCGACTGGGGGGAGGACCGACGCTGCTTCGCTCACAGAGTGCGTTCGCTACGCGC
>Ga0131853_10001562_pt1 | contig 40924 bp, 24 predicted proteins | sample TergutLab28metaG_FD_92764 | JGI IMG/M metagenome (GOLD analysis project Ga0131853, IMG submission 92764) | Labiotermes labralis P1 segment gut microbial communities from Petit-Saut dam, French Guiana - Lab288 P1 (version 2) (version 2) | ecosystem: Host-associated > Arthropoda: Insects >...
ATTCAGTGCCGTTTCATACCTCGCACCTTCTACGACCAGACGCGTCTGTAACGGCTCCCCTGGCACGCCCGCAAAGGCGCCCGCTGTCGGATCAAACGTCACCGTCACTTCTACCGGATCCACTGGAATCGCACGCCACTGCGCATACACGCTCGTCTCGTCGTCTCTCATCGCTACACTGAAGTCAAACTCGTGATCCAACTCCAGATCGTCGCGCTCTCGGCTCCAGCCCAGGAACTCGTACCCATCACGGGTCGGATTCGCAAACAACCCAGCCGTCGTTCCATAGGCTATGTTCACCTGGCGGTACAGAGCTGTATCTGAATCGTTGCGGTTCCACAGGAAGTCCACTCGGACGTAATCGTTCTCTTCAGCGCCAGTGTACTCTCCCCACCAGGCGTACAGATCCGTGTCCTCCGTGATCTCCGTGCTGAAGTCAAATGACCATGTATCATTATCACCTGCTGGCACCGGGAACCAGCCGATGAATACATACCCATCACGGGTCGGCGTGATCGGCGGAACCACTGTATCTCCGCTGTAAACCGTCACTAAATGATGTAGCACATCCGGCGTTGTATGATTACGCCAGAACCGGACTACCGGATCTGTGTCGCTCGCACTACGCTCCCATTGCGCATATCGTCTGAGAATATGTTCTCCTTCGCCGGGATGCTGCACCACATTGCTTGGCAGCACGCGCTCCCCGCCGACGGGATCTGTGAACCAGCCCTGGAATACATGCCCAGGCCGGGTCGGCTCGTCAATTGCGGCCATGGCGCTCGCATACGTCCCACCAATGTGGGCGTCATACTCCTGCTCCACTGGCGTGCCGCCGTTCCCGTCAAATATCACCGTCACCCTGGGGGCGTACCACTGCGCATACACTCTCGTCTCGGAGGCCGTCACCCCATCCTCGAACTCAAACGGCTGTTCCTCATCCGGATCGTCACGCACTAAGCTCCAGCCCACAAATATGTAGTTCGCTCGCATCGGATCCGCAAAGGGCCCGACTGTCGTGCCTTGGGCGATCCGGACGTTGCGATACTCTGTCTCATCTGTCTCCGTCGTATTCCATAGGAACACGACTCGGACGTAATCGTTCTCTTCAGCGCCAGTGTACGCTTCCCACTGGGCATATAGGTCACGGCTTACCGTGATCGCCGTCTCAAAATCAAACTCGTCATCTAAATCCGCATCATCCGCTACCGTACTCCAGCCGATGAATACAAACCCATTACGGGTCGGAGTAATCGGCGGGACCACTGTATCCCCGCTGCGAACCGTCACTAAATGATGCAACACATCCGGCGATGTATGATTACGCCAGAACCGTACCACCGGGTCATCCTCGTCCGCACGGCGCTCAAACTGCGCAAATAGCGTCTCCTCGTCGGCTGCCGTCACCGGATCCGTGCTCAATACACGCACTCCGCCGACAGCCTCCGTAAACCACCCCTGGAATACCCAGGCGTCGCCTGGCACAATGTCTGCACGGGCTGGACGGAACTGAATTAGAGGGTTCGTTGGAGGAGTGCCTACCAAATCACCATTTCCGTCAAATGCCTGATCATACCGATCCCCAGGTGCACCCCGATTGATCGTGCGCACCTGGTTATCCGTGTTATTTGCGGGCGCGGGCCACTGCCACGTACCCAGATTCGGGTTAAACGTGAGCACCTGCTCATCCCGCGTCCATTGGGCGAACAGAGTCTGTGTGCCGCCTACTGTCACTGTATCCGTACTCAATACACGCGTGCCTGCCGTCGGGTCTGTGAACCAACCCGTGAACGTCCAGCCATCCCGCGTCGGATGATCTTGCGGATCGTATACCAAATTGTCATCTGCATCAAATGCCTGCGCGTACAGATCCCCAGGCGCACCACGATTGATCGTGCGCGTCTGATTCGCAGTCGCCGCTGCGTCACTTAACCCCGGCCACTCACCTTCGTTCGGGTTAAACGTGAGCACTTGCTCGTTACGCTCCCACTGGGCTACAAAAGTCCTCGCTTCGTTTACGGTGATCTCGCCTACATCTGCTCTCTGCAGACCCGTGCCGCCGCCAGTTGGTACCGTCTGATCCCATCCGGTGAGGGTCCAGCCCGGACGGACAGGCACAGGCACTCTGGCTATGCCAATTTCAGTATCCACAATCACGACTTCCGTGATGGGGCCATAATTATCTGTTCCCACACGGCCGAAGTTCAAGTCGAACGTCACTTGTACATCGTTGAGCTGACTCACCTCGCCGTGTTGGTTACCCCATACGGCGATGAGATGCTTGTCGTCCCCCGGCATGTCAAAGTTATGGGTGCGGGAGATTGGGCCTGTAAAGCCAGGGATATATTGGTTGTCACCTGTATTGGTCGGCAATGCCTCCAATTCTGCCAGTGTCATCCAACCCAGGAAGGTCTGGTTGGTTGCGGCACCTGCATATAGCTCCACCGCATCCTCTGCTTCTACGTTATGGGTTCCCACAGACGCCCCTGTATTGGCAGCGATTTCATACCCGTCTACAGTCACTGTCATGCCTGTCGGGGTGCTGGCCGCCCTATATTCTATTTCTAACTCATGTGTAACTAGAATCGTTACCACTGCCGTGCCGGATATTGTGGTTCCGTCAAGAGTTGCGGTTACGTTGTTGTTCGACCCCATGGCAGCCGCCGATGTGGCCGTGGCCGTTGTCGTATTCGCTTCCCCTGCCGCGTTGGATGCCGGGGAAACTGTTACGTTGGCGGGTGTTGCAGATGCCCAATTGATTACAAAGCTGTCTTGATCCGGCATGGGGTCGCCGAACTGGTTTAACACCACAGCCGTAAGCGGTACGTTGCCACCCCGGAATACACTGGGCGCATCAGGGGTTACGCTGATAGAGTGCGGAACTTCTCTGCGGGTTATATTGACGATACCATTTGCGGAAATGTCTGTACCGCTAAGCCTTGCCGTAATTGTATTCGCACCCTCCGGTGCCGTCAATGCCGCCGTGGCCCTTGTCGTATTTACTTGCCCTGCCGCATTGGATGTCGGGGAAACTGTTACGTTGGCAGTATTTTCAGAAGACCAATTGATTACAAAGTTCTCTTGGTTCGGCAGCGGGTCGCCAAACTGGTCTATTACGATTGCGGTAAAGTCGCCGTATTGCAGGTTGCCTACGGTTATAGAAGGGGGTTCCAGTCTAATCGTGTCCGGAACGCGCAGTTCAAATACCGCAACAAACGTCAGCGGGCCTGTTACGTACATGGCCGCAATTGCCTCCGGGGTCATCACGACGTCGTTGTGCGTCCAGTGCCTAAAGCCCCAACCGTCTCTTGCCTCCGGGACGGGAGGCAGGCCGATTGGTGCGCCTCTGGGTGTTTCACCAGTGTAGCCTTCGTGGGCTTCTGCGTCTCTGCTCTCACGCAGATTCCGTGTAATGGATGCTTCCCCGTCTACTGTGCCGCCAGTATCTGCTGTGCTGGGGAAGGCGTTGAAGATTATGTTGTGGTATCTATAGTCGATTCTGGATTGGATATGAGTATCTACTGATATTGTACGATTTGGTAGGATCTCCTCTGTTGAGTTGATTGTTGTAGTATTGTCAATTGGTATAGTAGAGTACCAACGGATAATGGAGGCATTCCATGGGTGGTCGTCTACTTCAAAGTCGAGTATGGAACTACGGAGTACAAAATCGCCGCTTCGAATCTCCATCGGTGGGTTTACAGGAACTGGCGTTGTGCTACCTTCGGGAATAACGCCGAGATTATTCGCAGCTGCGTTATTGGTCGCAAAGTTGATATTCGCATGTCGTGTTGTATGAATCTCCGCAACCATCGAACTAACGTCCCCTGCTGTGCCAATGGTTTCAAAGGTTATTGTGCGGGCTTCAATCCATCTGCGCACGTTTATATCGTGATTGTTAAACAAATGCGTACGCCATTCGGCTTGAAGCGGACTGGGGTTTACACCAAACCATCTTATACTACCTTCGCTTGGAAAGGTGGGATTGCGAAACCCCAAGTTTTCGTCTATACGGGCACCGTTGCGAGCAATGTTGTATTCAAACACAACACCGGCGTTTATACGAATCCGGGTTGTTGCTTGGTGCGGTGGTAAGTTACCATTAGCTCGTGCTGCAGTCCCCGGACTGGCTGCTGTGGGGTCAAGATTAACCCAGATACCGCCGCCGTCAGTAGCGGTGTTTCCAGTTATGCGTACTCCATTTTGGATATCAAGGGCAGGGTTGGCAGCAAGATTTGAGTTTACGTGAATACCGCCGCCATTACCACCTGCAGTATTGCCGTGGATTCTGATATTGCCGTCTATACTTACGGCTCTGGCATTACTGAGCGCAGCCCTTATATGGATACCTCCGCCATTACCGCCTGCAGTGTTGCCGGTTATGCTGGCATTGTTGCGTATTCTTACGGCCTCAGATGCGCTTATGTTGGCACCTATAAAAATACCGCCGCCATCACCATTTGCAGTGTTACCGTGGACTCGGCTGTTGTCATACATGCGAATGCGGCCGCCAGTTTCATTAACGTTCATACTTATACCGCCGCCAGTACCAGTAGGGTGTGTCGTACGGTTGTAAGAAATTGTAGCGTTATCACGCATTGTAAGTACGCCATTACTAAAAACTCTAACACCGCCGCCTCCGACGGCACTGGCTGTAGTGTTCCCGGTTATAATTGCATCATCTTGCATTGTCAAGGTAGCATCCGAGTTAAGCTGAACACCGCCGCCTACACCAACTGCATGGTTATTTTCTATGCGGGCTGTACCTGACATTGTAACGACGCTAGTACCCGCTCCACCGGTACCGCCAGTCTGAATGCCCCCACCAGAGTTTCCCGTAGCTTGATTGTACGAAATAGTCCCGCCGAGCATCGTCAAGCTGGAACCGCTTGGGACATTTACACCGCCGCCACCTCTACCCGTACGTGTATCAGTGGCAACGTTATTAGTAATGACACTGCCCGAATGCATGGTCATAAATGAACCGGAACCCGAAGTAGACCCTGCGTCAACGTCAACACCGCCGCCCTCAGCTGCCCGGTTATTACTTATCGTGCTACCGGCATGTAAGTGCAAATGACCACCGGCGGCACCACTACCGGGCTGAATTTGTATACCACCACCGAGAGTACCGATAATTGCCACCGGTCTTGTCAAGGTAACATTGTGTAGGTGCAAGTTTGCGTTGTTGCCTACAATAAAGTGCCTTGCTGTGCCACCGGTTCGGGTAATGCTGTACGCCTCGCCATCTGTTCTATTACTAAAAATACGCACGGTTCTGTTGGCCCCGATTCCAAGTGCACCACCGCTTATCTCAATGCTATTCATCAAAAGGACGGCTCTATTGTTACCGTCTACGGCAGTAGCAAGACTGTTAGCGCCTGCACCACCATGAGTAACTTCATGAATGACAAGAGTCGGAAAATCTCTTTCAATGATTTCCCGCATGGTCAACCCTTCATCAAGCGGCATTATCCCAACCACCCCATCCTCACCGGCGACAGGCACAACCTGCTCCCCGCCGGGGGCGGCGATGGCGTCTGGCGGCATCATGGTCAATAGCATGAGCAATGCCAATACCAAACAACCGATTCTCTTCATTCTTTTCCGAAACTCGTAACGCATACCTATATCTCTCCTTGATTCTTTCTAAATTTCACATAAGCATTTACAATATTATGTCACCTAATTGGTTCTACCTATATACATTCCCAGATGTCGAATTATACAGCAATACGCAAGCCTATGCAAGTATTTCCAAGGGTTTTTAATATTTCATTTTTGTAACAAAAGTCTTATTTTTTTAATAATTTATTTATAATTAAAGAAATATGTTAATATTCAGCCTACCCCTCTACTTCGCCCCGGACACAGGTTCCCTTTGCGCTATCCCTTGCCACAGCTGGAGAAAGAGACAATGTGATACGGCGGTTGACAGTGTCGCTGATGTCTGTTCTCGTGCTCCCACTTGGGCGGGTCGCCACAGGCGATTGGTCTGTTTTTTTGGCCAACGCAGTTGAGTTCACTCAAAGAATGATGCATGTCATAGTTGTGTGCGCTCAAAATAAATCCAGCTGCTCCCGACATCAGGAGTAGCTGGATCTGGTATTCTGCACCATTCGTTCGCATATATGCCCATTTAACCTTTTACCGCACCGGTAACCATCCCTTTCACGATTTGTCTCTGGAAGATCAAATAGATAATCACGGCGGGGATCAAGGTTAAAAGGAAGCCCGCCATAATAAGCTGCCATTCCATTTTATACATCCCCCTGAACTGCACCGCCTGTAGCTGCAAGGTAAAGTGACTCGTGTTGAATCCTATAATGAGGCGCGGCAATAAAAAATCGTTCCACAACCATAGGGCGTTTATGATAATTACCGTCGCATTTACCGGCTTCAAGACAGGAAAAATAATCCGCCTGAAGGTCTGAAACGCATTGCAGCCATCTATGGCTGCCGCTTCATCCAACTCTCTCGGTATGCCCATACAGAAGCCCCGGTAAAGGAATACGGCCATGGGTACGCCGCACCCCCAGTAAATAAGGGCCAGCCCCCACCAAGTTTCATAGATCCGCAAGGCAGACGAAACCCGAACCAGAGACAGCATAAACGACTGAAACGGGATCATGATCGGAATGATCAGAAGGAAGAAGATGATTTTTGCCAGTTTCCCCGTATTATTCCGCGCAATTTGATACCCCGCCATAGATGCCAAGAACACAATACCGCCAGTGCCTGTTACCGTCACAAGCAACGTATTCAAAAATGCCGTCAGGTAATTCATCCGATAGAAGGCTTCCACAAAGTTATCAAAATTCAAACTCGTCGGTAGGGAGATCACACTCCGCACGATTTCCTGATAGCTTTTAAACGAGTTGATGATAACCAGGTAGAAGGGGATCAACATGATAATTACAACCAGCAGTAACACCGAAAAAGTAATCCACCTGCCTGCGTTTTTCACATGCTCACCTCTCTTCGCCGGAATAGAGAAATCTGTAATGCGGTGATAATCGCCACAAGAATAAATAAAATCACCGATTGTGCGCTGCCGTATCCAAGTTGTCTTAAGGTGCCGAAACCGGTTCTGAATATCTGAAGCGCCATGGTTGTCGTGGCGCCGCCCGGCCCCCCGTCGGTCAGGGAGAAGATCAAGTCGAATTGTTTAAATGAATTTGCAATGGCGAGGAATACGCAAAAAGTAATCGACGGTAAAATAATAGGGATTGTCACAAAGAAAAACTGTCTGACCCTACTGGCACCATCCATAGCCGCCGCCTCTTTTAATTCGCTTGGCACAGACTGCAGAGCTGCCACATAGATGATTGTGTAAAAACCGAGGGCCTGCCAGATAGAAACCAAAATCACCGAGTAAAATGCGAGATCTCTATTACCCAGCCAACTCCATTGCAGAAAGCCGAGCCTCTCGCCGGTCAGCTCAAAGAGGGAATCAAAGACATTGCCAAAGATAAACTGCCATATAAATCCGATAATCACCAAGCTGATGACATTCGGTATGTAAAACGATGTGCGGAAAAAGCCTTTTCCCTTGATTTTGCTGTCCAGTAGCGAGGCCAGCAAGATTGACAGCACATTGATCAACACCACAAAAGCGGCGGCATAAGCCAATGTAAATCTCAGAGCTCTGGTCGCATTCAGGTCGTTAAAAAACCGCGTGTAGTTCTCAACCCCTATAAACTGCGCGCTCCTAACGCCATCCCAGTCCGTAAAAGAATAATAAATGGTCATGAAAAAAGGCACAAAAATGAAGATAGTTACAAAGAATAGTGCAGGGGTAGTAAACGCGATCAATCTCATTCGCCGTGCTTTTTCTTTCACGTATTTCACCTCACCATCATGTCAACCGGGCAGCAAGACGGTTGCCTGCTGCCCGGCCTTCTATTTATATTTTTCTGCTTGCAAAAACGTTAGCGGAACATAGCAGTCAGCTCTGAGCGGACTTGATCTCTGGTGAATGTGCCGGCTACATAGTTCTGGAATACCCTGCCGAAGGGCTCCTCGGTTCCCTCGGGGCCGGTGAATATCCACCACGGAGCGGTTTGACCCGAAGCGATGAAGTAAGCGGTCTCTTCGGCCAACATGGCATCAGGCATAGCCGCACCGATTTGAGGCGATATCTGCCCGATCTGCTCTGGGATCCAGCTCCTGCCGAAGTCAGACGTGGTCAGCCACTCCAGCCACAACAGGGTCTCTTCCAGGTTTTCCGTATTGCCGACGCGGAAGGTCAGGTTGGAGTCAACCGCCAGAACGGCTCTGCCGTCTAAGCGCGGGTGCAGGACATAGCCAAGCCGTATATCGGGGTTGGCGCTACGGATCGAATCCTCGGCCCAAGTGCCTTGATGTATCATGGCAACCGTGCCGTTGGCCATGGCACTTACCTGGTCGTCAAATGTGCTCTCCATCGGGCGGTTTCCGCCAAATTCATATACCAGATCCAGGATGTCTAAGGCAAAATCAAGCTCCGGAAGTTCGCCAAATTCGATGACACCGGCTGCCAGATCGGCAAAGAAACGCTCAAAGTCACCGTTGTACACATCGGACATGGAGGGATATACCGTCTGCGGCAGCACCCACCACTCGGCAAAACCGGTGGCAAACGGCTGGATGCCCGCTGCGACCAGGGCCTCACAGGCGGCTCGCAGTTCCTCTAGGGTCTCGGGCAAATCTTCAATACCAGCTTGCTCGAAGAGATCCTTGTTGAAGATATACCCGTGTGACTGCAGCACGAAGGGGTAGCCGGTGATCGCACCGTCAACCGTTACGCTGTGGAGCAAGTTGGGGTCGATATTGGCCATGAAAGGCTCATTCGTCAGATCAAAGGTAAAATCGCGGAATAACATATTCTCTGCATATGCGCTACTCATAAACATATCGGGAATTCGGCCTGCGTTCAGGCGGGTGAGAAGCAGAGTCTGATAATCGTTCTGCTCAATGAACATATCAATGGTAACGCGTCCATCCGTGTACTCGTAATAGGCCGCTGCCATGTTGTTGTAGAACTCGGTCAATTCCGGGCTGTTCAGCATGAAGCTGAGGGTCACGGGCTCAACCGCTGGATCGGGATCGGGGTCAGCGGGCGCCTCTGCAACGGGCGGTGCCTCTGCGGCGGGGGGCGCCTCTGCAGCGGGCGGTGCGTCATTGCCGGTACAACCGGCGACCAGAGTGACAAGCAGAAGCAAGGCGAGTACGATGGATAGGGTTCTTTTCATTTGACTTTCCTCCTAAAAAATAATATGTGGTGGGGGGAGAGTTCCTCCCCCCTGGCCTGTTGTGATGTTATGTCATTATGCAAGCAATCTGAAGAATACTGTCGCCGCCGATGCGCGGTTAGACGTCTCATTTGGCTCAAGCACATTGGTCGTGGTTGAAACGCCCCTTACTATACCATTTTCTACCAGATATGTCAAGGCTGTAAGCGCCCAATACGGAATCTGATCATGGTCGACAAAGTTTTCTATGGGTACACCCTCACCTGTCGGCAGTTCGTCAAGCTCAAGCAAAGCACGATACAGCATGGTAAACATCTCCGCGCGGGTTATCTGTGAATCCGGTGCAAACATGTTGCCCCCCACACCTTCGACCACGCCTGCCTCCTTCGCCGCTGCTACATAGCCAGCAAACCATCCGGTTCTCGCGTCATAGAAACTGTCGCTTGCATCGTCCAGCGGTTCTATGCCGTAGGCACGGCAGAGCATAGCAACAAACTCCGCTCTTGTCGCGGTTCCATACGGATCGAATATGAATCCGGGTTTCCCTTGTACGATACCGCGTTCCGCCGCAAAGATTACCGCCTCATAGAACCAGTCGTCTTCATTTACGTCAATAAACCATCGAGTGGCCCCTTCTCTTAACGCCAAGCCGTCAATTGCATCAACGATATCCTCCATTGCCTCAGCCAACTCTTCCACGGTGCTCGTCGGATCGTCTAGCACCGCTTTGGCTGCGGCGACTGCGCTGTATAGGTCGTCGAGGCTCTCTCCGGTGAAAACAGTGGTCTTGGCAAGCAGGCCTTCCGCGATATCAATACTGGCCTGTAAAGCCGCTATTGCGGCGTCGCGCCCATCGTCTTCCACAAGAATTAAGTCGTTGATCGCATCGACTACATCGTCCATTGCCTCAACCAGCTCCTCCACAGTGCTCGTCGGATCGTCTAACACCGCTTTGGCTGCGGCGACTGCGCTGTATAGGTCGTCGAGGCTCTCATCGGTGAACACAGTGGTCTTGGCAAGCAACCCTTCTGCGATCTCAATGCTGGCCTGCAAGGCTGCTATTGCGGCGTTGCGCACCCCATCGTCTACCTCAAGATTATTGAAAGCAGTTATGATTCCATTGCGCAATGTTGCCAGATTCGCCCCAGCGGCGGGATCCCTACCGGCGTCAAGCGCGGCGTCAAGTGCAGCCCGGGTCGCGTCGGTGAATACTATGTTGGCAGGCGGTCCGTCCGCGGCGGCCAGGAACGCATCCACAAAGGCTATTGTCTCTGCCAGCATATCCCCAGGAGTGGGCCTGAGTTCCAAGTCGCCAAAGGCCGCTTCCAGGCCGCCCAGCATGTCGGTTAGGTCTGCTACCTCGGCATCAAGATCGTCCACAAGATCTCTCGCGTCGTCGATCAGGGCGCTCAACGCGGTGAAGCCGGCCAGGACATAATTGCCTGCATTCGGAGCAATGAAGTCGTCGAACAGGTCAATGTAGTTTTGGATAGCCGCCTTCAGGGCCTTTATCTCCAGGTCTACAAGTTCCAACCCGTTGACTGCGTCGCGTAGATTCTCAAGCGCCTCGTCAATTTCCTCTTGTGTGGCGTCGGGATCCTCCAGCACATCTTGGGCTGCTTCCAGCGCATCTTCCAGGGCTTCTACACTGTCTGCGGTGTAGTAGCTTTCCAAATCCCGGATGGTGGGCAGGAGCGTGTTTTCTACCATGTCAACCATCTCGGCCAGTGCCGAGTTGTCTGGGGCATCCGGATCAATGACCTCAAACCCAAGCCAGCTGACACCCAACTGGATACCGTTGGCAATCCCTGCGGCGGTTCTGGCGTTGACATTGGAATTGGTGATCCATGTCGGATTCCCAGTAGGTCCTTGCGGCCAGACGACTGTCAGATACAGATCGTGTACGCCGACAAGGGAACTGGCCGGAACGATGACCTGCGGGGTCTCCATCCACTGCATATTGATGCTTTCAGGACCTCTGACTGTCCAATCTGCGATAACCGGGCCTGTGGGGCTATCTAACCGCAACTCGAATATCGCCGGGTCATTGCGCACTTTCATGTAGTTGATTGAGATTCCAATATCTCCGTCTGATGCGGTGTTGCTGAAATCAAAACTGCTAAACCGCATCCAGTTTCCGGTATTGCGGAAGAAGTTTACTTGCAACCCAATACCGTTGCCGTGTTTATTGTCTACACGGATGTTGTTTACGGAGCCTGGCGCGTGCTCGTGAGCTACATCAAACATTTCAGCTTGGATGCGCGCATAATCTTCGCCTCTAAAGAGGTCACGCACACCTACTTCAAGGTCATCGCACCACTCGCCCTGGTTCTCAATGAGCACTCTGTAAATGCTGACTGATCCGGAGGGTACATGCACGGCCCTGATATAGACATTGCCGTTGCCCATACCGGTCGCTCTCAGGGTTCTATTCCATGATCTGTAGTGCGCTTCGGGGCTGGCTCCGTCGTTTTGCCAGTCACCGGTTCTCGGTGCCACCATACCGGACGCCCCATCGCCAACCCATTCGGCCAAGTTTGTCGCCCCTGTGCCGTTGGGATTGCTGTGTAGCGTCATGGCTATTTCACGGCCCGGAATCTGGTTGGAGAACGGATAGGCCACTGCGTTGATAATCAGTTCGCCCTCATGTCTGCGGATCACGCCGGCGTCGTCATAGCACTCCGCACCGTACTGGAACTGGCTGCTGAACGTCGATCTGCCTGAACGCAGCTGGACGAATTGCACGGTGGCCTCGTCTGTTGTTGTCCCCCTATATGCGATCTCAATGATTCTCGCGGGGAATAATGTCGTCGGCGGCATTCCGCCGGGAGGTTGGTATACTGTTGCGGGAACATCGAAACGTACCCTTACATAGGCGGTACCACTGCCGGCGTCCGGCGCTTGATAAACGCCGAAGGCGTCTATGGTCCCTGTGGATCCGTCTGTGAGCAGGTTCCCATTTCCATCTACCATCTCCCAGATGGGTCTCGTCGCGGAGACCGCAGTGGCGTCAACACGGGCCTCTAAGAGGAGCGTGCTACCTGCCCGGACCGCCACGAAGGGTACAGGTGCGCGGTGGCGTCTGAGGGAATACTCGGTGTTGAGCGTATTGCGTGCAACATTCGCAGCGCCGTTTGTTTCTCGAACGGTGTTGTTGAAGGCAGTGTTTCCGACGGCTAAGTCAAAAGCGCCTACAATAATATCGTCTTCTACTACATATCTCTGCTCACCCGCCTGGAACCACTTCAGGCTCATATTGGGATCGCTGAATTCTAAGACCAAGTCAAATCCAGAGGCCTGTGCCACGCTTGTGGTCTGTGCGCCCACATTGGTAAGGGTCTGAATGTGACCTGTCAAAGGTACGCTCATTGTGCCGATCAAGTGGGCGGCAGTATGTGCTTGACCCGCCGGAACCTGGTAAATGCGAATGGTCGTCGGCCCGTCGGTTCCGCCCGGTGTGGCCCCGTTCAAAACATGCCCGTCAGCCGAGCCGCCCCAGCCTCCAGACCCGAGTCCGGTGCCGGGTCCGGCGCCGACGGGAGGCATTGCTTCCCCGCCGTTGGAGGCGCGGGCCGTCAGGTGCATATTCGCAGTGAAACTCACGTTGTTATAGCGCACCCAGGCATTTTCTGTACGGCTTTGGATGAGGTAATGCTGGTTAAAGAAATCATGGTCTTCCATGGACGAGATGATTGCCACGTCGTTGCCGTAGTGGCTGTTTCCGTCTTTGCTCCAGGCCACATCGTCCCAGTTCCACGCCAAGGTCTGTCTGGCGGAGATATTTCGGGTACCGATGGGGGCACCGGTGACCACGACGTCGACTCTCTGGGCCGCCGTCATGGGGGCGGCGGAGCACGTAGCGGCGATAAAGGTGTAGGTACCCGGCTCAACGTACCATCTGCCGTCAAAGAAGATGGACTCGCCGTTGCCGCTGACATCCCAGATGGCCAGTTCGTGCATAGGCACACTGAACGTAAAGGTTGTGCTGCCGTTTGCAGGCACGTTGTGGCGATTAAAGTCTACCAGCCTGCGGATCGGGCGCGTGAGGATGGATGGCCCTGTGTACTCCATATAGAGCTGTACCACTTCATCGGAGGCGAAGTTGCTGGTGTTGGCAATCGGGATCGAGAAAGTCAGGTCGGCTGTGGACGTGTTGACCACGGAGCCGGTAGCGCCGGTTCTCGTCAGAGTACCATAGTTGAGGTTGGCAAACGTCAGGCCAAACCCGAAGGGATAGGTTGTGTTGGCTGGATCAGCGTACTTATATGTACGCTGGCCTCTGATGATATCGTAATCGTTGAGGGGCGCTAAGAGGTCAGCATCGGCATACCAAGTTTCGCCGAGACGGCCAGCGGGCGCCGTGTCTCCAAAGAGCACGTTGGCGACGGCGCGGCCCATTTCTTGACCGGCGTGGCTGGTATAGACGATGGCCGCAATCCGGGGATCGTTGGCGTAATCGTCGATTTCAAAGGGGGCGTTGCCCACGACGACCAGAACCGTTCTGCCGGGCGCTGCCGCAGAGACGGCCTCGATCAGATCGGTCTGTGTTTGGCCCAGCGAAAGCGCTCTATCGTCCAGTATATCTATGCGGTCATATGTCTCACGGTGATCTAAGTGCGGATTGTCACCCACGACGACGATGGCGTAACCGTTCTGGCCAGTGCCGGCGGCAGTGGCAGCACGGGCAGCGGCGTGTGTTGCTCCTTCTATTTGGTGGGGAATCCATGCGGAGTTTGTGGCATTAAACCCTGTGAGTGTCAGGTTAGCGGCGGCATCTGCCGGCGCAGTAAGGCCGTTCCCCCGTGTCGCAACTCTGCCGGAGCTGTTGGACAAAGCGATATGTACGTTGCCTGTGCCACGCCACGGGACATTAGTCGCAGCACCGGTCTCCCAGAAACCGATGATCGGCCTGGAGTTCCAGTCCTGCTGCGCACGCGGAGAGTTTACACCGTCGTGGCGGTACCAACCGGCTGGCCCATTGTTGACGTTGATGCCACCGGCTCGATTGTCAACAAAGCCCAGATTGAGGGCGCGGGTGGCCTCATTGTTATCGTGATAAAGGGATTTCAGTTGGCTCATATTACGGGGATATTGCATGAGCACCCATTGTGCGAGCTGGGCTTCCGTCGAGTTACCCTGTACCGTCGTGGCGTTCACTGCATCGGTTAGATGCAGTTGGGTGGCACGTGTTTGACCCGCCGTCATAAAGTGGCCGGGATGACGTACGCTTTCAAAAGCGTAAATCTCACGGGATAGGCTGAAATTGGCCGTAGGAGCCAGCTTATTTTCGATTTCTTCGTCGATAAAGGTGTGATACGGCTTCCCGCCCGCATAGAATGTGTTCGAGGTCATGGCTGCAACCGGGCCGCTGACGGCTACGTTCCTGGTTCTGTCGAGGGGCAAGATATTGTTCTCGTTTCTTAGAACGACAACTTGCTTTTCTGCCGCCTCAAGGGACAGGAGGGAGAACGGATGGGTTTCAGGCCTCCCGTCGTTGTAAGAGGGATGAACCAACTCGGGGACGCCGAGAGGGTTGTCGCCCACTTTAAAGATGTGCTCATAGTAGTTAATGGACGCAGGATCCAGACAACCGAGATGAACGCGCGTGGCCAGAAGTGGGCGCAGGGCTGCGTCCAGATCATCCTCTGTCATAAAACCGTAAGCCAGCGCCGCATAAAGATTTTTCCTCGAATCTGTGCTGATGGATTCGGTGGTTGTAAAGGCAAAATTAAAATTTTGAATGGATCTGGCATAGGCCATAGCCATGCCGATCAGAGTTTGAGGATAATAGGCGTTGTCAGCGTCACGGTATAGATTTCTCGGCGAAGACGCATCATTAACGACAATGAAAGGGTTATAAAAACCATTTTCATTTTGACCGACCCACTGATCAAAGACCATGAATCTTTGCTCCGGAGAGGTCATAACGGCTTTTCCGTTGACCATATTATAGCCCGTCATGAGTCCGACCGCCGCACCGGAGGCGATGGGAATTTCAAAGACTTTGAGGTAATACTCGTGCATATTACGCGGACAAATGCTGGCGGAATATACGTTCCGCACGGATTCTTGCCCATAGGCGTAGAAATGCTTGAGGGTGGGTTGTGTCAACCAGTAAAATGGGTCATAGCCCTTCATTCCCTCGGAATAATGCTTGGCCAGCACACCGACGTGGAATGCGTCCTCGCCCATGCCCTCGGAAGCGCGCCCGAAACGCGGGTCGCGGTTGAGGTCAATGACCGGTGACCACACATTGTTGGCGTTAAAGACATCGTCAGCTGCGTTGTAGGCCCGCATCTCGGTGCCGACAACATAGCCGATCTGTTCAAGCAACTTTTTATCAAATGTCATGCCTAAGCCTGTGCCGGCGGGGAACGATGTGGCAAACCCCATCCAGGCCAAGCCGTGCTCACCTTCGGACCCGGTACGGAACTGCCGAATGCCCAAACGCACAACGGCCGATCCGAACTGCTGCGCCATACCAATCTTTTCGTCGAGGGTCATGCGCGCAATCAGGTCGTTCACCCGCTCTTCAACGGTCAGGCTGGGATTTTGGAAAGGGAACTCAAAAAAGCCTGTAAAGTTGCCTTCCGCATCAAAGTAGTCTGAGATGACAGCTACCCCTGATGGATCCGGCCTCTCCACGTTCCGTTCTGGAATTGGAATGGTTGGGAATGCTGGGGGTGCTACCCGTTCGACAACGGGAGCGGGGGACTCCGATGGTTCTGCCTCGTTTGCCAGGGCTGCTGCCGGGATCAATGATGCCAGCATACAGCACGCGAGAAAGATGCTAAGAATCCTTTTTCTAAATGACGCTTTCCGCTTTTGCATGTTCTCTCCTCCTATGTTTTTTACCCCGATATAACTGGGCATATTTGTCACAAATATACCCCTACTTACTCTCTAGAGTAATACAAAACAACCAAAACATAAATGGACAAAACAAAACATTTTATCTGGACAAAACAGAACAACCTGGGCAACCTTTCAGTCAACCGCTAAAAAATCAACTCCACACAGCATCCGTCGCAGACAATTACAGTCCCGCCCGGATCAAGCGTTCCACCGCTGATGGAAACCGCTTCTGTCGCATTGCGTATAAACAGATTCCACGGCATGTCCTTCTTATCTATCGTTACAGTAATGGTTTTGCCGATTTTTTCGACGGTCACGATCACGCTTGTATCGCCATTCCCATCTGGCACAGACACAGTGTGGCGACAGCCTTCGGCCAGCTCATAGAGCCGTACAGTCATTCCGTCAGCGTAGTCATAATCCGGTTTATCACAAACCGCACCGCTCACCAGAACAGTATTGGGGCGCACCATAATGGGAAGCGAGAAGTAATCGTGCCGTTCTCTGCAATAACGGCCGCCTGTAACGATTTCATTTGTCATATAGTGCGTCCAGCGCCCCTTCGGAAGGTAATAGGAAACCTCGCCGTCCTCGGAAAACACGGGCGCAATCATCAATGACTCCCCTAGCATATACTGTGTGTCTAATGTGTGGCAGGCAAGATCTTCCGGAAAATCTACCAGCATCGGCCTCATGAGCGGAAGCCCTGTTTTATGCGTGATAACCGCCTGTCCGAATATATACGGCATAAGCCCACACTTCAATTCCACAAAATGGCGCAACACATCACAGGCCTCCTCGTCAAACAGCCAAGGCACACGGTAGGAGGTCGAACCGTGTAGCCGACTGTGGGTTGACAACATCCCAAATGCGCACCATCGTTTGTACAAATCCGCAGTCGCCGTCTGTTCAAACCCGCCTATGTCATGGCTCCAAAACCCAAATCCGCACAGAGAGAGGGACAACCCGCCGCGCAGTGTCTCTGCCATTGAGACATAGCTTGCGCTGCAATCGCCGCCCCAGTGTACCGGGAATCGTTGCGCACCCGCAGACGCCGAACGGGCAAACAGACAGGCGTTGTTGGTTCCATATGCTTTTTCCAGCACCTCGAATACCGCCTGGTTATAAAAATAGGGGTAGGCGTTGTGCATACACACCGGGTCGGAGCCGTCATACCACACGATATCCCGAACCGGGATTCGCTCACCGAAATCGGTCTTGAAACAGTCTACGCCTATTGCGGTCAGCGTTTCCAACTTGTCCTGATACCAGCGCACGGCGCCGGGGTTGGTAAAATCAACAATCGCCGTACCAGCTTGCCATAAATCGGTCTGCCACACACTTCCATCACGGCGTTTGAGCAGATATCCTTTCTCCATCCCCTCGTTGAAAAGGACGGAATTCTGTGCGATATATGGATTGATCCAAACGCATATTTTCAAACCGCTCGCCTTCAAACGCGCCAGCATAGCCTGCGGATCGGGAAACACCTCGGGATCCCATATGAAATCGCACCAGGTATACTTTCTCATCCAGAAGCAATCAAAGTGAAAAACATGTAGCGGAATGTTGCGCTCAGTCATTCCGTTGATAAACGAGTTTACTGTTTCCTCGTCGTAACTGGTGGTAAATGATGTAGTCAGCCATAATCCGAACGACCACGCAGGTACAAGCGCCGGGCGCCCGGTCAACGCCGTATAGCGACCAATCACGTCCTTTGGCTCCGGCCCGGCAAATATCAGGTAACGCAAACGCTCTCCGGCTAACGAAAATTGAACACGCGACACCTTCTCACTCGCTATTTCAAACGCCACGTCGGCATTTGTATCTACTAAAACGCCGTATCCGCGGTTGGACAGATAGAACGGTATATTCTTGTAAGCGATATCCGAGGCAGTGCCTCCGTCTTCATTCCACATCTCCACAACTTGACCATTTTTTACAAAAGGAGTAAACCGCTCACCCAGACCATACACCAGTTCACCGACCGATAACTGCAACTCAGCAACCGTATGTCCCTTCCCATCTGCCAGCATGTACGCCATATTCCGATATGAGATATCTGTCAGCAGCTTTCCACGGGCGTCCCGATAGGACATGGACCAGCTGTTGGGCCTTTTATCAATGGTGACAGTGAGTGCATCGCTATCTAGTCCTGTTGTGAAAACCAACTCGTCTCCCTCATCTGTCACACAAAATGATTGGGAGAGCTCCGTCTGCTTTGGTATCTCAGGCCATGCAGGCAAATTTCCGCGATGGTGCAACAGTTCCGTCGCTACGGCTCCTGGCATGGGCGCCGAAAAAGTTATCGTCAAAACGGCTCTATTCAGCACATCGCCGCGCTGCGTAACAGCGCACGTCGAGGCATACACAATCAATTCCCTTTCACTGACTTCATGGCCGGCATATTCAACGGCGTAATACGGCGTGACACCCTCTCTCATGCGCCAATATCCGTTCGTAAATTTCATACCTATCTGCCTCCTATTTTTTCGTTCTGTGTTTTGAATTCTGAGGGATACACCCCATAATACTTCTTGAAAACCCTGCTGAAATAATTTTGATCTTTATAGCCCACCATTTTAGCCACCACACTTATCTTTGCATTGGTATTCATCAGCAACTCTTTGGCTTTTTTCATGCGCGTATCAGTTACAAACTCATATATCCCACAGCCCGCCGCTTCTTTGAAGCACCGAGATAAATACTCTTTTGAAAAATAATACCACTGTGATAGCATCGTTAAGCTGATTTCATCTGCATAGTTCATTTCAATATACGTCTGGATTTCTTTCACGACGTTTTCTTTCGTGAGCTCACTGATGATCTTTTTATGCAGTCCTTCAAAGTGCTGCGCTTCTGATTCCTGTCTCCTGTATTCCCATTCCCCCGGCACAGTTTGGACGGCTCCGGCATCAAGGATATCCACAGCCCGCGCCAGTGCCCGTTCCAGCTCTTCTTCCATGATCGGTTTTAGTAGATATTCCAAGACGCCATATCGGAGCGATTGGCGCGCATACTCAAATTCATCAAAGCCGCTTACCGTGATAAATATCGTTTTTGGACTGGCGGGGGCAGCTTTTTTCAAAAATTCTATCCCGCTCATGACTGGCAAATACATATCAAGAAATACGATGTCAGGCTGATTTTCCTCCATCATCGCAAGGGCGGCACGACAATTTGAAGCCTCCGCCGGAGGCTCTATACCGTACTTTTTCCACTTGCCCAATGCGAGTATGGCCTGTCTCGCAGGGCGCTCGTCATCAATAATCAATGCTTTGAACATTTAATTATTCTCCTTATTTCCCCTCATAAGGAAGTTTTATAACAGATGTGGCTCCAATCCCTTCCTGGCTGTATATGTCAAAAGACGCCTGTCCGCTATATAGCAATTCCAATCGTACCGTCAAGCTCCCCAACCCTATATTGGGCTTTGGGATCATGCAGTTTTTCTCCTTCCGCTGTATGGCCTCACGAACTTCATTTAACCTTTCCGGCGTGATCCCCCCTCCATCATCGCTTACTTTAATGTACAAATATTCTTCTTCCACGTAAATGCGAACATTGATATTGATTGCCCCAAGCATTTTTTCCAGACCGTGTTTGATCGAATTTTCCGCCAGTATCTGTATCGACAGCTTGGGGATATATTGCGTAAGAGCCTTTTCCTCCACTTCGATATTGGTTATAAGTCGCTCCTCAAACCGCGCTTTTTGCAGCAAAAAATAGCGGTTCAAATGAGCCAGCTCGTTCTCAATGCGTACCATACCGTCGGATTTGACTAAATATCGCAGGGTGTACGCTAGGGCATTGACCATGTCGCTTACCTCTCGGTTTTCAGCCATAAGCGCTTTTGACGAAATTGCTTGTAATGTGTTGTATAAAAAGTGTGAATTGAGCTGTGTCTCCAGGTTTTTTAGCTGTGCCTCTTTTTCATTGATTTTGGAAACAAAGTTCTGACTAACTAACTCCTGTATCCTTCTCAGCATAGAATTGATGGCACGCGCCAGGTTTGCGACTTCAGGGTTCCCTTTTTCACTGATCTGGGCATTTAGCGAATAGTCCCTGATCTCCGATACATTGTTTATCAATCTTACAAGCGAGCGCGTCTGCACCTTGATCAAAAGCACGATCAACAAGATAGCAGTGGCAACGGCGCCCCCACCTATCCATACGAGTACAGTCTGCGTGTATTCGATGGCTCCATAGACTTCATTGGCGGGAACGACAAACAGAGATGTCCATCCAAGATTCTCAGACCTGTTAATAATCGCCATATAATATCCGCCCTCTAACGCAACGGAAAAGGCCATGTTTTCGTTGCTGTGCTGTGCGCGCGCAAACAACTCGTCTGCTTTTTCGTCAGTTATCGTCGTAGAATCGTTGGTGTAAATTACCCTTCCGTTTTCATCAAAAATTCCGACCCTGCGGCTGTCATCGGAGAACGTTTGCGCTAGAATTTCAGGGATGACGCTGAGTTTTACAATGGCTATCGTCTCCTGATCCTGAATATTGATGATTGCGCGGTAGAGGGTCAGTAGTTGTCTCCCGTCCGAGTCAAAATTACCCGGATCAAAATAAGCAAACGACGGGCCTTGCGACGCCGATAAATACCAGGCATTTTCTCTGATACCCAACTCGGAATAAATCCGCAAATTCGGATTGTTTCTTGATATCTCATACACCCTTCCCTGTCTTGGCAGGTAAAGGAAAAAGTTATATATGTCGGTTCTTCCATAAAAGATATTTTTAATACTTCTTAGGTTCACAATGTCGTGATATCCGGGTGGTTCATCGTGCAATATAGCGCGCATCAGAACTTCATTTTTACGTATGTTCAATGAGTAGCTTGACAAATCGTCTATATATCTTTCCAAAGCGTGTGTGTGTAGTGCAAGAATTTCCTGAAGATTTCGCAATGCCGTTTCATTGATGGTACGCATTGACGTTATGAATGTAAAATAACTTGCCAGCGAAACCACTACAATCACGGAGAGAGAAACTACAATGATGACCCGGTTTGATAATGAGTTGTACATTGATTTTAACATTAGAACCTCTCCTCGTCCGCGCAATGTTGTCGTTCAACTTTGCCGTTGTGTCGGAGCGTTGCGATACGGATATGATGGCATTGGATATTTGTCGCATTTTTGTTATTTATACTATTGTACTAAAATACTGCATAGAACAGAAATGGACAAAACAAAACATTTTATCTGGACAAAACAGAACAATTTTAACCGCTATGCCACAGAAAACCGCCCTCGCAAGGTTCCGTTCTGCGAAGGGACCGGGTACATATGCTACCCGGTCTCTATCGCGTCTCAATTGTAGGCAGTCCACTTTTGGTCTCTACACAGTCAAATTCTCTCTATCCGGAAAAATGCCAGTTCTTAAAAAGCAACCCACGGCGGCGTTTGCCACATGGAGGCGCTCGGCGATGCCCAACCCAGCCAAGCTTGCCGCCATATAGCCGCCGTTGAATGTATCCCCCGCCCCGGCGGTTCTCACAGGTTTTTCGCAGAACACACTTTCGGCATAGGCGGGCGCTTCGTTGGATGCGGCCGCAACAGCGTAATGGGGCGTATGTATGACAAACTCGTCCAGTCCGATTTTCTGACGGACAGTCTCTGTCTTCTCCTGGATGGAGCGGCCCGTATCGTCCAGCGTCTCATTATACATGGCGAACAGCGTCGCCGCCTCGTGTTCGTTGACGCTTAAGATCATGGGATATGTTCCGTTGAAGGCCCGTAATTTTTCCAGCGTGTGCTCCAGCGAGGCCTGATCTTTCTTCCTGAAATCGGCAAAATCGAAGAAGAATCGGCGGGTTTTGCCGTCCTCGGGTATATGCGCACAGACCCCATCCATAATCTCATCAAATGCGGGGAGCAACGACCAGTATCCGACACCGATCATATCCGCTTCGGTCAACAGGGAGACAATCGTTTCCAGCCCCAGGGTATCGACGATGCGCTGCCAACTGATATCCAGTACGGCCTCCATGTGGCTCATCAGGATTTTTCCGTCGTCGAACTCAAACACATGGGTCACTGCGGGGTCGTCCAGGGAGTATACACGGCAGAGTTCCCCCACCTCTTCAAACACCGGATCAAGGGCCTCTTTGCCGTATATCCCGACCAGCGCCGCATCTACGCCGAGGCGTGCCGAGGCGTAGCCAATATTCGCTGTGAATCCACCAAAGGCACGGCGTTTTTGGATCAGCTCCAATCCCACACCGCCCGTGCCGCTGTTTGCAATGCGCGCGGCAAACTGGTTCATTTGCTGGTACAGCGTAAACTGGCTCAAACTCGTTCTGGAGTTGATGATCTCCCACACCTCGTCCACAAACCCATCTGCGAACATGACAATTTTTCCATTTGAACGCTCCAAGGCGCCGATCATATTTTGTGCATTTGCAACTGACATGGATGTCCCCCCTTGCAAAATTATAGTATCTCTTCCAATGCAATCGTGACTTTAAATTCTAAGCTTCCGAACGCCGGAACTCGGACATCATAGCCATTTTCCAGCTCTTCTTTCCGCCCCCGGATAAAACTCGTCCCCGGCTCGATGCCCAGGGCATAATCTCCCGACCCCATGGATTTCCACTGGGCCAAAACGGGCAGATAGGCGCTGTCATATTGTACAGTCGCTTTTAAGCCAAGCCGCTCGTTTGACAGGCCCACCGCCACATCTTTCTCCTTGGGGGAGTAAAAATACACCGTTTCCGGCTCCCCGTCCACTGGCGGGGTGATTGTAGCCCGGTCTGCGATTTTTTCCTGGGCCAGATCCGTGCGCCCCCGCACCTCACCCATCGGGAATGTGAGCACAAGGTCTTCGCTGAGAAACGGGAATCCAAAGTTGATGTGGTACAGGAGCAAAACGGCCTCCGCCTCCGGCGTCAGGTTGTGTACAATATCGTGTATGGTGATCTCTGCACCATCGGAGGGAATGGTGATTTTGCGCTCCATCTCCAGACAGTGTCCAAACAGGGCAGATTCCCGGACTCTGCCCGTTATGACAATCTCGTTTTCATCTACATTGACATTGACGTGTTCCGCTGGCATTAAACCGATGTGACCGTGCAGAGGGAAAAATTCGCCGTTGATCTCACAGGCCGGCCCTGTGTTTCGCAGCCCGCAGGTAGATAGAAATCCCCCGGCCCAATACTTTACAAAACTGTCCGCCTCCGGGTTGGCCATGGGTGTGGCGACCACGCCGTTTTTACTCAAAAACGCCAAGTTGATGCCCTTGTACTCCAAGTCCAGAATATCCAGACAATTATCCTCCGAAAAGGACGCCCGGAGTCCGGCTGCCGTTTTCACTTCAATGAGTCGCCGCCCTCTGCCCCGTCCGTCGGACAACTCCACTTTCCGCACCCCATAGAGGGCGCTGGGATTACAGCGCCGAAGCAAATCTTCCCGGGCGTATTCCCGTCCGAAAATATCCATGATTCCCCTCCTCGGTTTGGTTGCGCTTAACTGCGTTTCAAAAGCACGTCTTTCTCGTAGGCCATAACCCCGTCGTACCACTCTAATCCGCCGGGGACGCCTTGGGTCTCACAATAATAGTCCCAGATGTCGCCAAAGGGCATGGATTTAATCTCCTCCTGGAGCACGAGGAGCCGTGTGAAGTCACCCCGGTCTTGTAGTCCTCTCATCTCGGCGTGGGGCTGCAAGAACGCGTATAGGAGCGCCTTTTGCACGTTGCGTGTGCCAATCACCCAGGCGGCGATCCGGTTAATAGAGGCGTCGAAGAAGTCCAACCCGATGAGCACTCGATCTGTGGCGTCATGCCGGACGATCTCCTTTGCGATCTCTTTTAACTCGTCGTCCAATGCCACCACATGGTCAGAGTCCCAGCGGACAGACCGGGTCACATGGAGAGGAATCTTGTCAAAATAGGCCAGCAGGCTGGACAATTTATCGCTGACCATCTCCGTGGGGTGATAGTGTCCGTTGTCCAGCAGATTGTACACGCCGGGGTTCCGGGCGGCATAGGCCAGGTAAAACTCGCTGGAACCCACGGTGTACGACTCCACGCCAATCCCAAAGACCTTGCTCTCCACACAGTCCACCACGCCGTCTAACTGTTCTGCATAAATCTCGTCTAGGCTCTGTTTTAAGCGCAGACGGGGCCCCAGGCGATCCGCCGGGGTGTCTTTGAACCCGTCTGGAATCCAGATGTTATTGACGGCGTGGCCGCCCAGCGCTTGGGCAAAGCTGGCGGCGATGCGGCGGCTGGCGATTCCGTGGCGCACCCAGAACTGCCGGATGGTCTCGTCGGGGCTGGATAGGGTCAGCCCGTCTCTGACCTTTGGGTGGCTGAAAAACGTAGGGTTAAAGTCCAGACCGATCCCCGTCGCCTTGGCGAAATCGACCCAGCCCTGAAAATGCTCCGGACGCAAGGCGTCCCGATCTGCCCGCTCGCCGTTGAACAGGGCGTAACAGGCGTGGAGGCTCAACCGCTTTTTGCCGGGGATAAACGAGATGGCCTGTTTGAAATCGGCCATGAGCTCCTCGGGGTTTCGCGCCTTGCCGGGATAGTTCCCCGTGGCCTGTATCCCGCCGGACAACGCCTCCCCCGTGGACTCAAACCCCGTGATGTCGTCCCCCTGCCAGCAGTGGATGCTGATGGGAATCTGGCTCAACTTCTCCAGAGCTGTCTCCACGTCAACCCCCATGGCCTCATACCGCTTTTTCGTCTCTACATAGCGTTCCATTGATATCGCTCCTCCTCGGATCATTTTTTCGCCTCTTTTTGCCGATAGGACTCCGCCTCCCAGGAGACGATGAATTGGATCAACTCCTCCGGCAGCGGTTGCGGACCGCCAAAACTTTTGGCATAGATCGCAATCTTGACCGCATCTAAGAATACGAGCATTGCAAGCTCCGTCTCTTTTTCCGATTGCCCCAGGGCGAAGATGCCCCTATTTTCTACTAATAAAATCTTGCCTCCTATGGAATCCGGCTCAATCTGGGAAATATCCGTCACATATACAGGTTCCGCCCCGCAGTAGACGATCTGATCTGGGGTAAATGGAACCAACAAGTCCTGCGCCGTCTCCCGGCTCTGCAAAAACGCTAAAATCTGCGGCGATGTACGGAATTGGATGTGAGCTGCTCCCGTTTTCCGGCGGATTTCCGCAATGGCGGCCCCATCTACCGGTTCTGCATCCATTTGCTCCGGGAAACAAGAGACGGCTTTCTTTAATGCGGCTATGGCCTCTTCTAAAATCGCTCCGATCTCTTCTTCCGTATCGGCGGCAATGAATATCCCATGGTTTTCTAAAATGGCCAGGGAGACGGGTTCACCCATCTGAACCCCATGGGCCTCCATCACGCTGTGACAGCGTTTCCCCAGTACAAATCCGGGGCGAATGACGGGAATCCAGACGGCTTTCTCGCCGAAGAGTTCTTTCGTATGGCGCCGTCCCTCTCTGCCGCAGGTGAGCCCGTTCATCAGCGCCGGGTGGAGGTGCACCACGTATCGCTGGGGGAAGAGATGGTGCAACAGTGCCTCTACACTGGGGCGTCTCGTCTCGCCGGGGACGGTTCTGGCAGCCATTACGTCTGTTAAAAAGGCGGCCTCCCGCCCGGCGTCGTCCGCCGGGTAGTCTTTTGTCAGCGTCTGCTCTAATAAGGCCCGGTCCAGCGGGACAAAACCGTCTTCACCAATTGTCTTTAAACTAGTGCCGGAGCACTTGATATAGAGCGTCTCGGCATCTTTCACCGACGTGTTCCCGCCCCCGGCCAACACCAGTTCTGGATCGCTCCCATAGGTGTTGGATAGACGGATAATGCCTGTCAAATCCATTGCGTTACCTCCTGTTTGTGTTTGCCTGTCTTTCCAAGCACATGTTTGTATCGGCAGAAACATACCCTGGGAAAGACAGGCATGGGACTCACGCTTACTGTGTAAGCCCCATGCCCCTTGATCTAATCCAAGTGAAATAGAAGTTGCAAATCGTGGGCGACGGGACTGTTATCCGGATTTGTCTCCATAATGTCCGCCATGAAGTCCCACCACTTGCGGTTGATGGCCGTGTCTGCGCCTTTGGCCCAGCGCACCGGATCTTCGATCTCAATGTATCCGAAGAGCACATTAGTGTCCGGGTCTAGGAAAATGGAGTAATTCTTACCGCCGTGCTGATGGATCATCTCCACCATCTCCGGCCAGAGCTCGTTGTGCCGCCTCTCATACTCCAACGCCTGCCCCGGATTGAGCTGCATTTTAAATCCTTTAATCATAGCGGGCTAAAAGACTTCTGCCCACTCTTCGATGTTGTCACCATCAAAGCGGAAGGGCAGCCCCACAATGATTTGTGTGTTGACAATGCCCAAGTCCGGTGCCGCGGGAATGACGTTGAATGTGACACCGCCCTGGGATACGAAGCTCTCTCCGGCAGCTCCTGTGGTGTCGCCGTTTACGAATGCGTAGAGGGCGTATGCAGCCACTTCGCCCAGCTCAACCGGGTTCCACAGATACATATACGGAGTGGGCAGGTCGGGGCCTACAACGTCTACCATCTCGCTGGGTAGGCCGAGACCCGCCACCAGGACGTCACTGCCTACCAACTGCACATATTGGGCTGCGGCAAGGATGCCAACCGTAGTCGGCGCCACGATAACTTCCAGATCGGGGAAACTTGCCAGGAGGCTCGAGGTCTCGTCTGTGCTCGCCTGCCATTCGTCATCGCCGAACACAGTGGCAACCCATTCCAGGCCCGCATATCGGGTGTCCTCGTCGATGATTTCTCCCATTGCGGCAATCCATGCGTTCTGGTTTGTGGCCAGGGCGGTAGCGGAGAGGACAGCAAACTGTCCGGAGCCGCCCGTCATGTCATAGACCGAGTCTACGAGCACTTGTGCAACCTCTCTCACGCCCGCCTGATTGACAAACATCTGGCTCCCGGCGGTGTCGGAATCCAGGGTGACGACTGCGATCCCTGCGTCACGGGCCGATTGTAAAACAGTTGCCAGCGCTTCAGCGTCATTTGCGGCGACGGCAATGCCATCGACTTCCTGGGCAATCAATGCGTTGATGACCTCAATCTGGGCTTCAGCCGTAATGAGCGACGGGTGCTGGACAACGGCGCTTATACCCATGCGCTCCGAAGCCGCTTCAAAGCCGCTGGCCATCCGCTCCATAAAGGGGTTACCGGCGGATTTTGTCACGATGGCAAAGGTCAGGTCTCCGTCGTCGTCTGGGCCTCCGTTGCCGCAGGCGGCCAGGGTCAGAACGAGCACAAGTGCCAGGAGTAATGCGAGTATCTTTTTCATTTGAGTTTTTCCTTTCTTTTTTGATTTTTTATATTGTCGGCGGAGAATTCCCCAACCGGACAACATCATATTAGTTTGCCGGGGCAGTTTTCTTCCGAACAAAACGCCGCACATTTTGCATGGTAACCACTGTGATAAGTAGCGCTCCCAAAATGATCCTGACTGTTTCGGGGTTTACATTTACCAAGCTGAGCGCATAGCGCAACAACCCAATAATAAAGACGGCAATGAGCACCCCCGGCAGCGTCCCCTTGCCCCCCGCTGTGGACATGCCGCCCAGCACGCACATGGCAATGGCCTCAATCTCATATCCAAGGCCCACATCACTGCGCACCGACCCCACCCAGGAGGAGAAGAATACGGCGGAAATCCCACAGATGAGTCCGCTGATGGAAAACACGATCAGGCGGGTTTTGCCCACATTGATTCCGGCGTACTCCGCCGCCGTACGGTTTGCGCCGATGGCGAACATGTGCCTGCCAAAGGTGGTCTTGTGCATGACGAACCAGAATATCCCCGCCAGAACGAAAAAGAATATGACGAAATATGGGACGGGACCCAGCCTTCCGTGGTATAGATTTGCAAACCACGTAACCTCTCTCATGCCGCCTATGTTTGCCGGGCCCAAAATGCGTTCTGACAGCCCCCGGAACAAGATCATTGTCCCCAGGGTCACGATCATTGCGGGAAGTTCTCTGAATTTCACCAAAATCAACCCGTTGAGCGCACCGCAGAGCAATCCGACGGCTAGGGCGGTCAAAAGCCCCAACAGGGCCGATCCCGTCGCATTAAATACGACGCCCAGCAGCGTCGCAGCCAGGACGACAATGGCGCCCACAGATAAGTCGATCTCCCCCAAAAGGAGACAATAGGCCATAGACAGGGCAATCAGGCCCCGAACCAGGAATACGCTGATTCCGTTGAACAGATGATTGGGCGCCAAAAAATTGTGGTGTAAGTTGACGCCCAAAACAATGACCCCAAGTAACAGTGCAAGCAACAGGAACTCCCACCGCATCACACGGGTTTTGAGATCCCCCGGCGGCGTGGCGTCTAATATGCGTTTTGGCCTGACCTCCGACATAGCTCTAAATCTCCCTTCTCTCCAAGCTGCGGCGCGCGGCATGTCTCGTCATAATCACGTTAGATATGACTGCCAGCAATATGACGCTCCCCAGCAGCGCCTGCTGCCAGAACTGGTCAATCCCCATGAGACTGAGGGAGCGGGCGAGTACGGCAATGAGCAGCCCGCCCAACAGTACGCCGGGAACCGACCCCTGGCCGCCTCCCAGGCTCACGCCCCCGATAACGCAGGCGGCGATAATATCAAGCTCCATGCCCATAGCGCTATTATTCATCGCCGAGGCGAAGGATCCCACAAACATGGCCCCGGCAAGACCCGCCAAAGCGCCATTGAACGTATATACAATCAGCTTGATCCGATCAATGCGGATTCCGCTGACCAGCGCCGCCTCCGGATTGGAGCCCACGGCGTAAATCTGCCGGCCCAGCTTCGTCCACCGGAGTACGATGAACACAAGGATATACACCGCCAGTACGATCCAGACAAGATTGCTGATCCCCAGGGTGGAGCCCCGGGAAAAATCCAGGTATTCCGGCACCAAGAACCGTGTCCCCACCCACTGGTTATCAGAGATGAAGAACGTCATACCCCGAAATACATACATAAAGCCCAAGCTCGCTATGATGGGCAGGACTTTGCCCTTGGCAATCACAAGCCCCACCAAGAGTCCGCAGACAGCGCCTACCGCCACGCTGAACAGATAGGCTGTCAGGCCGCTTGTTATGATCCCGTCCCGCATCAGCAGTGCCGAGGCCATGCCCGACAGGGCCAGGGTAGAGCCGACAGAGATATCAATCCCGCCCAACAGCAGTACCATGAGCATACCTGTCGCCAGCATAATCATAAACGAATAGTTGCGCAGGATGCTGTCAATCTGCCCCATTGTAAGGAATGCCGGATTTTGCCATTGCACGATAGCGCCAACGGCAACCAGCACGAGCAAAAGACTGAATTCACGCCGGCTGACAAGTTTTCTCAAGTGCGCCTTCATCCCGTCTCCCCCAGTTCCGTTTTTCCGTCTTTTTTCATGGCTAACTCCAGGATTTTCTCCCCTGTAGCCTCCGTCCGACTCAGTTCTCCGGTGATGCGGCCTTCACACATGACGTAAATACGGTCGCACATGCCTAAAATTTCCGGCATCTCGGAGGAGACCATGATAATCGCCATGCCCTGTCCGGCCAACTCTCCCATGATCTCATAGATGGCGGCCTTGGCCCCCACATCTACGCCTTTGGTGGGTTCATCCATGATTAAGACATCCAACTTGCTGGTGAGCGCCCGGGCTACCACCAGTTTTTGCTGGTTCCCCCCAGAGAGGGAACCGGCCAGATCAAAGAGTGTTTTCGCCCTTGTATCCACCCGTTCGGCCAAATCCTTAGCCGTGACCCGCTCCGCCTTTTCATTGATGAACCCCAGCTTGGAAAATTGGGAGAGCTCCGCCAATGTGATATTTCTGCCCAGCCCCCAGTCCAAAATCAGCCCTTTGTGCTGGCGGTCCTCCGTGAGGAGGCCGATCCCCTTTTGCATGGCCTCCTGGGGAGAGCGGATCTGCACTTGTGCTCCGTTTAAGTAAAGTGCGCCGCCATCGGGCTTTGCCACACCGAACAGGGTCTCCATGACCTCCGTCCGCCCGGCGCCCACCAGGCCCGTGATCCCGATGATCTCGCCCCGGCGTGCCGCAAAGCTCACGTCCTTAAAGAATCCCGTGCAGGAGAGGCGTTCCGCCCGCAGGACTTCCGGGCCGATCTCAAGTTCCGGCTTGGGAAAGAGGTCTGTGAGCTCTCTGCCCACCATGGCATGGATCAGGTCGGCTTCGGACACCTCGCTCACATTCCGGGTCCAGATATATTTGGCGTCCCGGAACACGGTCACCCGGGAGGCCAGGCGGTACATGTCCTCAAAGCGGTGGGAAATAAAGACGATGGCGACGCCGCCGTCCCGCAGCTTTTCCGTGATCTCATACAGCCGGTTAGCCTCTGTCCGGGTCAGGGCCGCCGTGGGCTCATCCATGATAATGATGCGGGCATTGGTGGAGAGGGCCTTTGCGATTTCCACCATCTGCTGTTGGGCGACACTGAGACTCCCCATGAGATCCGTAGCGTGAAAATCGACTTTCAAGGCGTCAAGGAGCACCTGCGCCTCCTTGTGCATGGTACGCCATTGGATGAAGCCGTAGGTTCGCTTCTCATGGCCCATGAAAATATTTTCCGTCACCGTGAGATGGGGATAGGCCGTCACGTGTTGGTATATAGCCGCAACCCCCGCCTGACTGGCATCTCTGGGGGATTTAAATGACACTTTCTTGCCGTCTAAAATGATCTCCCCGGCGTCTGGCTGGTGCACACCGGTAATCACTTTGATCAAAGTGGATTTTCCGGCCCCGTTTTCCCCCATCAAGGCGTGGATTTCACCCGCTTTTAGCTGGAAATTCACATTGTCCAGGGCTTTTACGCCGGGAAAGAGCTTTGTAATACCGTGCAGTTCTAAAATATACTCCGGCATCCGCTGTCCTCCTGTACGATGTACATGACATGGTTTTCTCTGTGTCTCCCCGCCTCCCGTGCGGGAGACACCGGGCCATTGAATTTTGCTTGACGCTGTCTTAATCTGACGATATACTGATATAGGGCATCCGCCCATTATCCCTTCCCGTTTCGTGATTTCGCCAGTTTACCGAGATGCATTTTGTGCACATTGCACAATAACTCTTTTTTATCTCACTTGATTCCTATTATAAGTGGTGAATCTGTAAAACTCTCATCCTATCTTGTTTATTTCTTGCACTATCTTGTCATATGCGAGGTATTCTGATGCAGGTTTTTTCTTACGAACTGGACTATGCGCCAAACTCCACCTGGAACTTCATTTCCACCACGGCAATGGCCAAGGCCAATTTCCTGTATCTCCAAGAGGTGGGCTGTTTCTTTGCGGGAAAGAAGTATTACACCACCCGCCAGGGCCTGGATTCCTTTCTCATCAAGCTAACCCTTTCCGGGGGCGGCATTCTGGAATACGGCGGCCACAAAGAGCACGTGGGCCCCGGACGTTTCTATTGGATCGACTGCTTAAATTGGCAGCATTACTACACAGACCCGGATATGGGCCGCTGGGATGTGATCTGGGTGCATTTCAACGGCCCCACTGCAAGGGCATATTACGAGGCCTACCGCAAATTACAGGGCGGCGCCGTAGGAACCTTGGTGCCCGACTCCTCCATGCACATGCTCATGGAGACCCTGTCCAATCGGGCGCTTACGTCGGCCTCTCCCTTTTCCGCAGAACAGAATCTATTTGAATTTGACGTACAGACCTCGGGCCTTTTGACCCGGCTTCTCATAGAGTGCATCTCCTCTGCGGGGACCACCAGCAAATTACAGCACATCCCGCCTATGATCTGTGATATCCGCAGCTATTTAACGGCACACTATAACGAAAAAATCACCCTAGAGCACTTGGCCGCCCAATTTAGTTTAGACCCCTATTACCTGCAAAAACTCTTTAAGCGATACATCGGGCAATCTCCCATGGAGTATGTGATCTATCTGCGCATGGCCCGTGCACGGAGTCTCCTCCGCACCGGTTCTATGTCCATCAGCGAAATCGCCTATACCGTGGGCATTGACAACATCAGCCACTTTACACGCCAGTTTAAAAAGCAAGAGGGCATGACCCCGAGCCAATATCGGCGGTTTTGGCCCACGGGTTAATTATGATGTACATTATACTGCGAAAGGAAGGGTTTATCGCCTGGCTGCAAGCCGAAGGCGTCCTGCCATAACCCAGATCTGTCCCGCAATACGATCTTATAAAAAATGGAGGTTCCCCCATGAACGAACAAATCAGACAAAATCGCCGCTCTATGCACTGCCCGCACTTTAAAGAATCCATGCGAGAGAGCGATCAGTCAAAAGGTATCCCCCACCCGCCCCATAGCCATCCGGTCCGGGGTGAGCTGATCGAACTGCCCGCCTTCGACGCCCTGGCGAACAACGCCGCCTACATCGATCTACTAGACACCCGCCGGAGCGTGCGGGCGTTTACGGATAAGGCAATCACAGGGGCGGAGCTGGCCTTCCTGCTCTGGAGCGCACAGGGGATCCAGAGCTACCGTGGGGCAAATCAAGTCGCCACTCTGCGCCCCGTACCCAGCGGCGGCGCACGCCATCCCTTTGAGCTGTATGTCGCCGTGCAAAACGTGGAGGGGTTAAACCCCGGCCTCTATCGCTATGTCCCCCTGGCGCACATGGGGGAAAAGCGGGCGGCGGTTGAATATCTGGGCAGATTTGAAGACTATGAAACCCGAATCCCGGCACTGCTGGCCGGACAGACCTGGGCCGGGACGGCCCCCCTCGTCCTATTCTTCAGCGCAGTCCCCTACCGTGCGGAGTGGCGCTATCAAGAGGCCTCCCACCGGGTCATGCTGATCGACTTGGGCCACGTGGGGCAAAACGTCATGCTCAGCGCCGAGGCCCTGGGCCTGGGCAGTTGCTGCTGTGCCGCCTACGATCAAGCCCTCTGCGACGCCGCCCTGGGTTTCGACGGAGAGCAGGAGTACACCGTGTATGCAGTCCCGGTCGGCACGCCGGGGTAGTTACATAGGCTGTAGGGGCGGCAATCTGCCGCCCGGGGTTGGACACATTAGGTTACTATGCGCCAACCAGACCAACATGCGGACGGCAACCTGCCGCCCCTACGGGGCGCAAAAAAACCGCCACAATTCCTCCAAAGGAGACTGTGGCTGGTTTTTAATGCTAAAATTTGTTCTTAATTTGAATGCGTTCCAATTTCGCCTCCTGTTACTGAAAGTTGGGCTGTTGTCGGCATTCAACTGCAGGCGGCAGATTGCCGCCCCTACGCTCACCCAACAAGGCAAACTCACCCCGCAATCGCACCGTCCGACATACGATACACCACGTCCGACGCCTCGGCGATTGCCGGGTCGTGGGTCACTACGATTACGGCGTAGCCCTGCTCGTGGGCTAGGCGTTTGAGGATATCCACAACAATCTTGCCATTGGTCTTATCCAGGTTCCCTGTCGGCTCGTCCGCTAAGATCACCTTGGCCCCGGTGGACAGCGCCCGGGCGATGGCCACCCGCTGTTGTTCGCCGCCGGACAGGTTGGCAGGGTAGCGCTTATGCTTTTCCCCATCAATGCCCACGGATTCCAAGAGCGCAATCGCCCGCTTTTTCGCCTCGCCTTTGGGCGTCTTATTCATATCCATGGGATAGCAGACATTTTCCAGTGCGGTCAGGAGGGGAAAGAGTTGAAACGCCTGAAAGATCATGGCGACCTTCTCCCGGCGGTAGCGGTTTAAATCCATAGACGCCAAGTCCTCACCGTCGATTTCCACCCCGCCTGTGGTGGGCAGATCAAGCCCCGCCATAATGGATAACAGCGTCGTCTTCCCGCTGCCGGAAGGTCCGACGATGGCCGTAAACTTCCCCGCCTCAAAATCGGCGGATATGTTATTTAACACGTCACTTTCGCTGTTCTTATAGCGATAGCATATGTTTTCAAGTTGTAGCATGACAGCCTCCCTATTCCTTTACTTGCAGTAAATCCAGCGGCGCACGATTTGTCACAAGGATCGCCCCTATAGCGGCGCCGACTGCGGCACCGGCCCAGTAGGGCGTCACCACCGTGAGCAAATCCGCCCGCCATCCAATGGCGACGATTAACAGGATTCCAACCAATCCGCCGACGACGCACAGTATGATCTGTCCGAGCCACAGGACGATCTGCACCTTTCCTTTCGGCATACCCAACACCCGCATAATGGCGGCGTTTTTCGCATTCTGCAGCAATAAAAGCATTGCCAGACCCGCACCAATCACTCCAGATATGCCCATGGCGATGGGAAACAGCAACTGCAACAACAGCACATGTTGTTCCAGGGCCGTCACGCCAAACCGCAGTTCCTGATCCCAGATATCAACGGCCAATCGCTCACGCCAGGGATATATGGACACGACACATCGCAACAGGTCGTCCAATTGTTCGCTCACATCCGCCAGTTCACGGTTAAAGGCCGGGTCTATGGCAAACTTGAAGGTGAGAAATCCCGTAAAATTGCCCAACATATTTTCCATTGCAGGCAAGGGGATCACCGCCCCCCCATGGACCATATCCGGCAGCCCCGCCCCGTCATGGATCCCCAGCACCGTAGCAGGGGCATAGCGCCACTCCCCCTGACGGAATAAAACAGGCTCATAATATACGATATAGGCCCTGTCCCCCAATGCAAGGCCCCGTCTCTGCATCAATTCCTGGGAGATCACAACGGGGATAGGCGTATTTTCTATATATGTGAAATCACTCTCATTTTTGCCGTCTGCAAATTGTATTTCCATGTTGAACGAGATCTTCCGGCCCATAAATCCGTCTGGCTCCTCCGTCAAGTGCCGCAATGCAGCGACCCCCACTAAAATATCCGCCCCGCCGGGTGCATCTATCACAGAGAGAGGTGCATCTGACACCTCCACGAGAAATGCCGAAGCGGCGCCCTCCAAATACGTCTCTTTTGCTATCCCCAGGTCTAAAATATCCCGCACCACTCTCATGGGTACAATATCGCTGAGCACACGCCCGCTCCGCCGAAAGTCCTGCTCCAGCCGGAATTCGGCGTTTACAACGCTTTCGGCATAGAGCTGGTCGATCTCTCCCTGTAGGCTTATGATATTGTGATACAAAAAGCCCAAGGCCAGGGTGAGGGCCAGTGCCACGGCCATGCCTAAGAGAGTCTTTGCCGGCGCGCGGACAATATGCCTGTATATATACTGTATCATCGCTGGGCCCCCTGCAATATCTCAAGTATGCTCATCCGTGCCATTCGCAGGTTGCCAATGGTATGAAAGACCAGCATTGCGGCGAGTATCATGGCGCATAATCCCACCAAGTGGCTGATGGGCAGCAATGCCGCCTCCGTGTAGTATGCGATCATCGCCTCCCGCTCTGATGTCAACAGGTGCTGGCCTGTGTCCGCAATCATCTCGCCAAATCCTGCAATTGCATCTCCCGCCATTCTGACTGCGAAAAACCACCCCGCCGTGCCGCCCGCCACTAAGGCGGGCAGACCGAATAGCATAAGCGCAATCGTCGACTGCACAGAGATCTTTTTCGCCGAACAGCCCAGAGAGCGCAATATGGCGTACTCCTTTTTCCGCTGCCAGATAAACAGGGCCATGGTGAGAGCCAGCACCAGAACCAGCACGACGGAAAATATAATCAAGTTCAGCGTAATCGACAGAAAAATGACATCGGCCACAGGCCAAAAACCGCTGCCGTCCTGGCCCACAAAGCTGACACGGAGGCCCATCTCCCCAAGAGCGTCCCGGAGTTCCCATAAAAAGGCCCCTTCGTCTCTGGAGTTGTGTAGCACAAAGCTATACCATACAGCCGGTGTATAATCAGACCCGATCTCCCCAAAATGCGCCGACTGCAGTCCCCAGTCGTCAGGCAATAGGGAATCTGGTATATACATGAACTTATCCGCAGACGACCAGTCCGTAGAGATGAGCCGCCAGCGGAGCAAGTCGTATATACCCACCACCTCAAGTTCTAAGGTCATCGTTGGGTCAGCGCCGGGCATACTTAAAATGCCCAGCTCCGGAAGTGTGACGATGGGTACGGGAAATGGGTCCCTATAACAGATATTCCCCAGCACATAATAGGGGGAATAGACCAGATGTTGGTCGGCGTTTACGTTGACTGTAATCGTATCCCCGATGCCAACTTGCCGCCGCCGGGCAAACTGCTGCTCAATTACCACCACCGGTCTGGCGTATAAATAGTCCTCCCTGTCAATAAACCGACCCTCCCGCAGCCGGATCAAGCTCTCGCTCTCCTGGGCGGCGGGCATCAAGGCCATGTCCCTGGTGGTACGCAAGTATACTGCGGATTGGACATGGCGGGTAAACTCCAACTGGCGGTCAATTCCCAGGGCCGCTGTATCTACTGTCTCGCCGGGGGCGACGGGGATATACCACAGCGCATCCCCGTCTATGGGTTTTATATACTTTGTAATGGTTCTGCTGTCGCTCTGCAACCCGCCCAGCATAAAATAGAACGTGCCTTTGAAAAAATACCGCTGCCCGATTTCCATCTCCGCAAGAGGAGAATCCCATTCGTCGGGCGGGGAGCCGGACTCCCATTCTTCCGGAAAGTCTATACGCAGTATGAGCTCTTGTCGTTCAAACAGACGATCCGGATAGCCCTCCAGCACCTCATCCACTTGCACGTATAACAGTTTGTGGGGATAGAACCCCAGCGTAGTCCAGCCCCGGGGGATATGTTGAACGTCTAACAGTTCACCGTAGAAGAAGGAGTCCCCGCTGACAAACCCGGCAAACTCAGGCCCGGCCCAGAGCCTGGGCATCAGATTCACATATTCCCGCACGAAATACTCATCCGGGATATGACGGTACGCCCAGGACGCACGCCAGTACCGGCTCCCTTGGATATATGCATTGTGCATATCAACCAATGTACCCTCGAATCCACGACGTCTGTCGTAGGCCGCCACATAGGGGCTCTCGGCGATCAGGTCAATGGCCTCAGATACGTCCGCCGTAATGCCCTCTCTGTGGGACAGAACCCCCACACTTTGAAAGAATTCTGATAGTTCGGAAATCCGCTCGCTCACCACAATATATTCTGCCGCCCGCATGGTAAAGGCAAAGGATGCAACGGCAATTAGCAGCACCAGCAACAGAGACCGGACAGGCTGGCGCAGCATGGATTTTATGTATATATTTTTCCTCATTGCCGCTCCATATCCGCTTTATTTATCTACCTCGGCATCACAGTGTATCACAAAAGTGTGTTCGATGCAATATACGAGCTTTTGAGGTGCGTCCAACTCAACTGCATTTAAAATTTTCCCGTTTTCCCATACAGGATCCATTTCTTGCTTTGCAAAATGAGATGTGTTATACTGACTTTTACACATTACTACATTACAGTGCAACACGAGGAGGGAATCATGTCTAGTCAAGCTTTGATCTTAATTGTCTTTGTCGCATACTTTAGTGTTATTATCTCTCTGGCCATCCGTTTCAGGAGATCACAGAACCTGTCCGATTACTTTTTGGGCGGGCGAAAGCTGAATGCATGGGTGGGCGCTCTGTCTGCACAGACATCGGATATGTCTGGCTGGCTGCTCATGGGGCTCCCCGGCGCAATCTATGCCGCAGGCACCGGCAGGGCGTGGCTGGCAGTGGGGCTGATTATCGGAACTGTTCTAAACTGGGTGTTCGTCGCCAAACGGCTCCGCCGGTATACCATCGTGGCAAATAACGCCGTCACCTTGCCTGAATATTTAGAAAATCGGTTCCACGACAAATCACATATTTTGAAAATCATTGCCGCTGTATTTTTTGCCGTATTTTTCACTGTCTATGCGGCCTCCGGCTTCGTCGCCGGCGGAACGCTACTCCCGCAGATTTTCGACGTCAACTACCAGACCGCCGTCATCCTTCTGGCCGCCTTTGTGGTCGCCTATACCCTGATCGGCGGGCTCTTGGCCATTAGCTGGACCGACTCCATCCAGGGCATGATGATGCTCTTGGCCGTGTTCTTCCTCCCCATGATTGTAATTGCCACAATGGGTGGGTGGGCCAACGTCTCGGCGGATATCCCCCCTGGATTTTTCAATATGATGTCCGACGGCGCAGGCGGTACAATCGCCATCCGATCCATCATCTCCGATCTGGCCTGGGGGCTCGGATATTTCGGTATGCCCCATATTTTGATCAAACTCATCGCCATCCGTTCGGAAAAAGACGTCTCACGCTCTGCCATCATCGCTATTGTATGGGTTGTGTTAGCCCTGGGCTCCGCTGTGCTGGTAGGCCTTGTGGGGCGCTCGTTTATGCCGGATCTCCAGAACCCGGAGACCGTATTCATTCAGACCGTCCGGGCCATATTCGTTGATCGGGGCGCACTTTGGGCCGTGCTTCTGGGCGGTCTCTTCCTGTGCGGCATGTTTGCGGCGATTAAATCCACGGCGGATTCACAGTTGCTGGTGGGCTCGTCTGCCGTCAGTGATATCTATCGGGTGGCGAACAAAAAGGCGTCCGACAAGCAACTGGTCTGGTTCTCCCGTTGTGCCGTATTCGTCGTGGCACTGCTGGCGCTCTGGATCGCCCTGGACGCCTATGACCCCGTACTCGGCGGCCCGGATCGCAGCCGGGGCGTGATGCAACTCGTGGCCATGGCCTGGGCGGGATTCGGCGCCGCCTTTGGCCCCCTCGTATTGTGCTCCCTCTTCTGGAAGCGCACCAATCGCACGGGCGGACTATTGGGCGTTCTCGTCGGCGGTTTAACCGTGATTACCTGGCACTTTATACCGTTAGTGTCCAGCGCCGACGGCCTCATAACCCTGGGCGCACGTACAGGACTGTATTCCCTCGTCCCCGGATTTGGTCTTTCCCTAGTTGCGATTATTGCCGGGAGCCTCCTGTCTAAGAAACCGTCTGAGGAAATCCTCACAGAGTTTGAGACAGCCTCCAAGCCCCTCTCCGAGTAATCGTTATTCGCTCCTCACCAACTAGATGAAACCCTCCTGCCGAAAGCCTATTTCTTTCGGTAGGAGGGTTTTTTCAAAAAAATAATACCACTATATTGCTTTATGCGTCAACCCTTGCTTTGTCACCCACTCACATCTGGCAAAATACACGGATTTCCCGTTGTATTTCGACAAGTTTCGTGATATGCTTTTTTTATGAAACTACTAATCCGATGCCTGACCGCTCTGTTGGTCGTCACGCTTACAATCCTATTCGCCATCCCCGACATGCCGCCGGATGCGCATGTCGTTGTATTCTATCGCAATGATAACACAGCCGCCTTCCACAGAGCGGCCCTCTCTGTATCGGAGGGCGAGTTCGTCTCCCAGCCGTCGCCGCCACGGCGGGAGGGGTACATATTCCGCTACTGGACCACCGATGCCCCAGGGCAGAATCGGCACGACTTCACTCTGCCAATAACCGCAAGCCAGTCCCTCTGGGCCCAGTGGGAAGAGGAAATCCTTGCGTTCCACGTGCAATTTCACTTCAATGACGGCACCGACATACGGCACGCCGGCCCCAAACTCATACTTGAGGGGGAACAGGCCCTGGAACCGGTGCCGCCAGTCCGGGAGGGATACCGCTTCCTCCACTGGGCGACAGACTCCCCAGGCGCACATCCCTTTGATTTTGAGTCGCCTATCACCGGCTATCTCGATCTCTACGCCAAGTGGCTGGCCTTCCCGCCGCCCATCGATGTGCTGGACGAACTCCTCAGCCGCCACGGCAACCGTATCGCCGTATACTTTGAAAATCTGGATACGGGATTTACCTATCTCCACAATGCTGATCGCATCTTTTCGGGGGCCAGCGTGCTGAAAGCGCCGTTTTCCATGTACATCTATCAAAAAGCCGACCGGGGGGAGACAGACCTGGAAACCAGAATCCGATTTCCGCTGGGCGGGAGCCGAACCCAGTCGGAGATGTTGCGGCGCAATCTCATGTACAGTTGCAACGAATCAACCCTCGGACTCAGAAATGCCCACGGCTGGATCGGATTTCGGCAGTTCGTCGCAGAACTGGGCGGCAATCCGGATTTTGTCTGGAGCAGCATCATGGGCGCCCGATTGACCGCAAATGAGGCCGGACTGTTCGCAAGGGCTATCTACGAATATGTCGAATCAGACGCCCCACACAGCGAGGAGTTCAAAGCACACTTGCTGGACAATCAATTCCCCTTTATCATATCAGACTATCTCGTCGCCAGTAAATCCGGCTGGACAGATACGGTACTCCACGACATGGCAATCGTATACGCGCCATCGCCCTATATCTTAGTTATCCTCTCTTCTCGTGTCGGGACCGGCACGTTTGAGGAGATATCTATGGCATTTCAAGTGTTTAACGATATGTGGTTTGGGGATTTGGGATCGCCACAGAACATTAGAGTTTCATAGGCGACAAAGGGGTTCACTCCCATATGAGAGTGTTTGTGATAGAGATAGCGTGATCTTTCTTGAAAATAGAGTGTGTAAAATAAATGCCTATTTTTCACTTGCATTCTGATGGCAACTGTGGTAATATGATCGGGTGCCAAATATAGGCGCAAATAGATATCCGGGTGTGGCGAAGTTTGGTATCGCGCTTGACTGGGGGTCAAGAGGCCGCAGGTTCAAGTCCTGTCACTCGGACCAGTCGAAGTGTTCTTACAGCATTTGAAGTGCTGTAGGAACACTTCTTCATTTTACCCGGTCTGCCGTAGTGGGATATAGGTCACTATCACCCCTCGGCGGGTCTGCATGGAGACTTCTGGCATAGGTACGGTGTTGGGAATTTCTATTGCACCGAATGTGTGTGTCCCATCGCTCATTTTTTCTGTTCACCTCCCGTAGTAAAGCTCTTATTCGCAGTATAGCGAACTTATGGGGACTTGTAAAGGGGTAAAAAAGCAGGTGGCACTTTG
>Ga0131853_10001564_pt1 | contig 40918 bp, 36 predicted proteins | sample TergutLab28metaG_FD_92764 | JGI IMG/M metagenome (GOLD analysis project Ga0131853, IMG submission 92764) | Labiotermes labralis P1 segment gut microbial communities from Petit-Saut dam, French Guiana - Lab288 P1 (version 2) (version 2) | ecosystem: Host-associated > Arthropoda: Insects >...
CCAAAATATTTCGATATCTACCGTGAGTTAAATAGTACTCTTCCTCATCAGGACAAATCCATATTTTCACCCCTGATACTTCTTGTACTTCGCCGTGCTCGAGCCATCTTTCCAGTGATATCGGCAAATCATCAAAATGAGTGTAGCCGTCAGGGTCTCCGGCTAATTTTGCCAATGTCATGCCCGATGCCCGCAAATCCAAAAATTCTTCCAGCCTTATACCGGTTTCTCTAAATACGTTGTATTCTCCCAATGTCAAATAGTCCAAAATATTTCGATATCTACCGTGAGTTAAATAGTACTCTTCCTCATCAGGACAAATCCATATTTTCACCCCTGATACTTCCTGCGCTTCACCATATTCAAGCCATTCTTCGGACACCATCCCCCGCACCTCATGAGATGCCTCTAATGCGGTTGAAACAATTGAGCCTTCTAAAGATAGCACAAATAATATGGCTACCATAACACATAAAATTTTCCTTGCCATGTTTTTCATTTTCAATCTCCTCCCATACAAAATGGCGCAAGTATAGTAAATCTACATGTCCTAATTATTGTGAATTTTATGTAAATGTCAAGTGGTTTTGGCAAAAAAAACAATGGATTACTATAAATAAATCCAAAAATTTTGCTGATGCCCAAAATGGGCATCAGCAAAATTTATATACTTCATTTATGCGTAAACTCAACCACGCCGTACCCATCCAACTTAGGCACGGTAACAACACCGTTTTGCAGCTTAAGCGGTATACCTTCCGGCACAATGCGGGCAAATGCAATCTCCTTGCCCGGCAAGCAAACCTCAAGCCGGACATCGTGCAGCACAGTCCGTTCTTCGATAATATCAATAGTCGCGGATTTGCGTACGGGTACATATGAAAGTAAATGCGCAACGGTTCTATTCAATTCTGGCTGGTCAAGCAGGCTAACTGTCATAGTAGACGGCCCATTATGGCGCACCAAGCGCGTAGGTAAAAGCAGTGAGACTGCATTATCTATCAGGGTTTTGCACCAGTGCGGCGCGTTGTCGCGATATTGTTCAAATATGGGGTGTGCAAACAATATCACGCGCCCGTTTTTTAATGCAACCGGATATGCATCACCTTTGGCGGACGGGGTATATTTATGCGAGCAAAATTTTTCGCCAACACGCGGGAAGTATGGTGCGTGTGCCTGTAAAATAGTTTTTGCCGCAATAGTTGAAATTTTTACACCAGGCTTATACATAACATATTCGGTGTCCGGTTCCAGGTTCGTAGACAGCAGCCCCTCTGACAAAATAAAGTCTGGGTAATTTTCGTTTACACCTTCGTATTCCGCGCTATAACAAGATGGATATTGGCCATCGGCATTGGCTCCGCCTTTATAACAGGCTATAACTGCGCCGCCCGCTGCCACATAATCATCTAAACGCTGCTGTAATGCGGTATCCGCAACTAAATCGTCCGGCAAAATAATTAATTTGTACGGGGCAAATTCACTTTTGGTATCAATAATATCAAACTGAATCGCCAATTCTTCAAGCATTTGTACCGCGCCCATTATACTGTCTGGTATGGCATGCTCAAAAAGTATATTTTCGGATGTAATTAGTGCGGCCTCTACAATCGGGGCAGATGGGCGCGCCCAAGGTTCGCATTCTTTAATGCGCTTATACACCCCACCGATAAGCTTATAGGTAGCCGGGTTTAGCTGCCCAAATGGCTCTAGCTGGTCGCCTATGCTAACCGCTTGGCCGTAGCTTAATATCCGGAAACATTCAAATTCCAATGCCGCCTGGTTTTTAAGAGAATGAAAATCCCCCCAAGATGTATGGAATTTGCCCGTCATACCCATGCAATCTTTGCCCAAAGTGCGGGCAAAACGTGCGGATACCGGGTAGTGCAGATATCCCCAGCCACCGGCAGGCAGGCTTTCCAGCTCAAAATGGGAGTAACTGTCCGCGCTTACTCTGGTGCATGGCCCAACATGACCCGCGTTATAAAAAATTGTGCAATCCGCACGATGCTGGCGAACCAGCGCGGTTAGGCGTTCCTTAAAGAGGTCAATGCTTTCTTTTGCGAAAACACGTACGGCGGTGTCGCAGTTTACGTCTATGCCCTGCTTGCGCATAAGGGATAGGCAGGCCGTGCACCAGCATTGTTGTATTCCAGTAATATCAAAGAAAAAGCCATCGCATTTGCCTTTAAGCAGTGTTAGTAGTTCTGTTACATGAGCTTTAAGAAAGTCCCAATACTCAGTATTGACGCATAGCGATTGATAAAAGCCCGGCTCTGTAAACGGGCCGCCCTGGTGTTCGCCTTTTTTGTTGCGAACAAGCCATTCCGGGTGTCGGGATGCTGTATACAAATCCCATCGTATTGTGGTATACACAGGTGCGCGTAAGCCCACGGCATGCAACGCGTCAATTTGTTCCAGCAGCAAATTTTTACTGCTCAAATTGGGGTGAATAAGCTCCGGGTTTGCTTCTGAATTGTAGTACACATAGCCGTGGTGACAACGGGCAAATACCGTTACCGATTCTACATTTGCTTCTGCAAAGGTTTTTGCAAAGGCCTTGCTGTCAAAATGCTCTGCAATACCGGGTATAAATTGCGATGTATGGAAGTCCAGATGCACTTGGCGTGTTGCGGGAAGTAAATGTTTCATGTGCGGTCACTCGCTTTCTTTTTTTATCTATGAACTACAGCAATAATTTGTCATAATCACGGCGGGAATAAATAACCCTTGCAATTGTCACCACTTTTTCTTTTTCGTGTACCCAATAGAACATGATATATTTCCTGACAATCAGCTTACGATACTCATTTTTTAGTGGCTTTACAGGATTATGAACAGGGTTTGCATATGGAAATATTGTTAAATTTTCTGCAGTTTCTATCATTTCGTAGGCCAATTTTTCTGCGGCCGAAGGATTAAAGAGCTCGTTGCTGATATACTCCATTATCGCTAACATGTCCTGCTTTGCAATAGGCAAAAATTCTAAGCGATACATTTTATCAGCTCCCGATAGTTTCTTTCATTGCAGCCAAAACATCTTTTGAAGAATACCTTTTTTTTGTATGCTCTGCTTCGCGCTCTGCCTCCAACAGTTTGAAATAGATTTCACTTTCAAATTGCATACTCTCGAATGCTTCCATGCTTAAAACAACCATGTTTCCATAGCCATTTTTTGTAAGGAAAATAGGTTGCGCAGTTTCGTGTACTGTTTTTGAAATCTCTGCAAAATTATTACGCAGATCTGATACTGGTCTGATTAATTTCACTCTCAACACCTCCAAGCATACTTTAGCATAATTGCGCTAATGCGTCAAAGGCTTACGAGGATTTCATCCAGCAATTTTCTTATATTCTCCACCGTTTTCATGTTAATAAAATGTTCGATTTTTTCCACTTGTTCCAATTCGTTATCCGATTTATTTATATAGCACAGCAGGCGGTGCAGGGTATCATGCCTAAAAACCAGATACTGCCCAAGCTTTGCGCCCGCTTCTGTCAACTGAATATACCCGTATTTTTTTGACACAACAAGGCCTTGTTTTTTTAGGTTTGCCACCATTTTTGTTGCAGAAGGCGGCTTGACATTTAACATGCCTGCAACTACGCCAATCCTTACCGGCTCGCCTGTTGAGTGGATCCGATAAATCATTTCAAGATAGTCCTCCATAGACGATGTTATGGCGTTGCCTTCCAGCAAGGCGTAGCCTTTTAGAGTATAAAATTGATCCAGCATGCTATGTAACCTCCTAAATATGTTTACCTAAACTAAACTTATTCAGGAGGGTTTTGTTTATGCCTATTCTTGTATCAACTGAATCAGCGTTACAGAATCTGCAGGCGTGTACACATGAAAATGAAAATCTTGGTGAACATATACGGTTCGACTTTCTGTGGGCGCAATATCGCCCGCGGGCGCAGTTTTCATATCTGCGGCAGTATTGTCGTCTATGCGATAGACATTTAGGCGATACAGGCCGGCTTTTGCGTTTTCAAATTGGAATAATGATACTGCATCTGATGTGCCTTTAACAGCAAAATTAGCAAGGAAAATGTTCATGTTGCCGTTTTTGCACCGCGATGCAATACCGCGCAGGATATCGTCTGTACCGCACATGCCGACGCGAGTGCCAGCCATTTCGTACAGCATTTTATACATAAAATACTGCGGGCGTGCCTTGCCATCCATGTCAAACAGGCCCAGCCTGTGGGCAAGGTCGCTCCAATGTTCGGCCATATAGCGGGTTTTTGCGTACCATGGCGCGAACTCTGCCGGGTCGCAGAATTGGTCATAGATATGATACTGGTAGCTGCCATTTAAGCAGCCGTCTTCATGCAATGCCAAAATAGACGATGCTAAACTGGCGGCACGGCGCGGATCATAGGCCTCTTCTTCTACGGATAACTCGTCTATTAAGTCAACGTTGAACTCGGTCATATAAAGCTCTACACTTGGGTCGTGTTTATCAATTGCATTGCGAATTGCACGCCCACCGTGTACATGACGGGCTGGGTCGTCCGTATAAGCGTTGTAACAGGTGAAATCCACCTTTATATTCTCGCGCTTGCATAGCTCGATAAACCGTGCAAGAAATTGAGCCGCACCTTCGCCCCCGCCGGCATGGGAAGGCCCGCCAACTTTTACATGCGGTAAAGCTTGGATAATTGGCGCGGCCGTAATTTTATAATACTCGAAATAATCGTCCGGGTTGGTGATTAAATATGGGCAGCCTCCAGTTTCGCCAATGTTTTGCTCGTTGGCAATGGCCCAATGGGTTACATAATTTTTTTCTTTGCTATAGCGCAACACCAATTGGCGGATAAGTTCCTGCCACTGTGCAATGTCGTTTGGCTTCCATATTGTTTCGTCTACTATGGGATACAGCGCGTTTGGTTTTAGGCATATGGACGCCATGATTTTATTACTCATGGCATGGACTGCATCCATGTATGCGTCAAGTTTTGCCCAGTCATACACACCCGAGGCAGGATATACATAGAAAAATTCCTGCAAAAAGATGCGAATAGACCGCGGTTTTAGCAATGCGGTTTTTTCCACCACGGGCGCGGGTGCGGGCATGGAATGTATGCCGCCAATACCCAGCGAGTGATAGCGTAAATCCAGTTCACCTTCATCTTTTGCCCAGTTAACCGTAAGGTTGCGGCGCAGTAGCGCGTTTAATTGGTGTTTGTTCATGCAAGCCTCCTAGTTGTTATGGGTTAAACAGCAAGCGTGTAAGCAGTACAATTATTGGCAGTGCAAATACTGTCCTCATAAGGAAGATGATTGCCAAATGCCCGATGTTTAGAGGGATTTTTGACTTGAGGATAAGAATGCCGGTTTCCGCAAGGTAGATTACTTGTACAATGGATAGTGCGCCCAGGATGAAGCGGGTATTTATTGGTGCGGTTTCAAGCAAAAAGGCAGGGATAAACATATCAATGAAGCCAACAATGGTTGCGGGGGCGTAGTAAGCGGCGCCCTCTACCCGTAAAAGCCGTAGGAACTGCTCAAAAGGCCAAGCAAGCCAATTAAATACATTCGTGTTTTGTTCAATTAAAAGTGCGACAGCACCCCATGCCAAAATTACGGGGATAAGATCCATAAAAATGTTTAGCCAGTTAGAAACCCCAGACTTTAAAACATCGACTGGGCCGGTTTTGCTTGCCCTGTTACCAGCCAGTGTAACTGCCCACTTAGGCATAGAGGTATTGGCAGGAACATCTTCGTCAATTTGCTTGCCTGCTTCCGGAACATATTCGTCTTTTATTTTGTTTAGTGGCCAAATGCGCGGCATTACAATGGCGAGAAGTATAGCAGTTATACATATTACTAGATAGAATATAGCAAAATGAGCCTCCAGATTAATGGTTTGCGCAACTACAAATGTAAACGGCAGCGATACCAGCGTAAAGTTTACGCAAATTGCGGCGGCCTCTCTGTTAGTGTAAAAGCCTCTTTCGTGTTGGTCGCGCGTTATGATAACACTCGCAGCAGATGAACTGAACCAAGAACCGAACAAGTCAATGGACGAGCGGCCAGGAAGCGTAAACAGTACACGTACAAACTTACGGATTAGTATGCCCAAAAACTCCATCAAGCCAAATTCTGTGAGTATAGGTATGGCAAGACCCACCACAAGGAATATGGCAATTAGTCCACTGCTGCTGGAAATAAGGGCCATCATTGTATCGGCGGCGGCCCAGCTTCCAATAACCGCCTCGGGGCCAACACCTAAAAATACCATCCAAGCAAAAACCACCGCTACAGCCTTACTTACAAAATAAATGGGGGAACTAAGGAAAAGATTTTTTAACTTTTCGCTGTTCATAATGAACGCGGGTTTAAGTACATAGGCAAGCACGGTAGCTAGGAACGACAAAGTAATCATTATAGTCGCAATTAAAACCATTAAGCCAAAGCCATTAACCTCTACACTGTTAATATGGCCGCCCACCCAACTTAGCGCAATGCCCAGCGGGATGTTAAACGAATCGCCATGCGGCAATGGCACCATAAACAAGAATATGCCGATTACAGACATGACGACAAACTTAACAATACTAATCGCCCGTGGTTTTGAAGAATCATTCATAATAAGGCTCCTTTTTGAATAATTATTCATGAATTATTCATAAATTTTGCGTAATTATGCGTGATTCGCACCCTGTTGTCAATAGCTATGCAGCAAAAATCCAATCAAAAACAAGTAGTCATGAAAATCAACTACTTGTTTTCTGGGCTTTATGGAGTTGTAGCCTTTATCACTTTTTCCGTAAAGGCGTCAAAATCCGGGTCTTCTTTTTGCAAAGCAGGGTTTTGTAAAAATGTTTCTACCGACCATTTTACCCCTGTGTCAAAGCGGATAGTAGCGCAGTAATCCGGTACCAGCTGTTTTATTTTACTATTGTCAAAAACGGCGCACTGGTTTTTGTCGCCCCAAAGCGGGCCTGCGCGTTGTGGTTCCAGCGCGACTAAATAGTCGCTTGTTACATGGTGTAGTTTAGCCTCTATCCCAAGTGCACGGCCAATAAGCATGTGAATTTGATCCCAGGTAAGCACCTCGTCAGATGTGATATGCACGGTCTCACCAATGGCATTAATATTGCCCAAAAGGCCCGCAAACGCCTTTGCAAAATCCAGAGAGTGGGTTAGTGTCCACAGCGAACTGCCATCCCCATGTACCAGTATGGGCTTGCCCTCAAGTATTCGTTTCAGCACCTGCCATTGCCCGCCACTGCCATATACACCAATGGGGATGGCATTCCTGTCATAGGTGTGGCTGGGCCGCACAATTGTAATTGGGAAGCCGGTTTGACGATATTCCTGCACCAGCCGCTCTTCGCAGGCGATTTTATCGCGGGAATATTGCCAGTGCGGGTTGTACAATGGTGTGCTTTCTGTGATGATGCCGCCTGCGACAGGCTTTTTATACGCCGATGCGCTGCTGATAAATACATATTGCCCAGTGCGTCCCGCAAAAAGGCGGATGTCGCGTTCTACTTGATCTGGGGTATAGTTGATGAAATTTGCTACCGTGTCAAAGTAGTGGTCTTTTATCAGCGAGGCAATGCTGTTTTCGTCATTGATATCGCCTTGCAAGTGCAGCGCACCCGGCGGCAATGCGCGGTTTCCACGGTTTAGCAGATATACTTCGTGATCAAGTTGTATGCACAGTTTTGTAATTGATTCGCTAATACGGCCTGTGCCGCCTATAATGCACAGTTTCATACTCACACCTGCGATATGAAGCTATAGCTTCCCGCGTCCAAGGTTTTACACTCCCCGTTTGGCAAAACAAGCTGCGCCTCTGTATTAAACGGCACTTCCGCTTCGACGGTAACAGTGCCGTCGGCATTGTATTTCCAGCCGCATTTAACAATGCCCATTGCTGTGTTTACTTCCGCTTTTGCAAATTGCAAACGCTTATTTGGTTCGGGCTTTAACAGCATTTTTTTATACCCAGGCGAGCATTCCACTGGGTTTATGCCGCACATATTGCGGTACATCCATTCCGCAATACTGCCATAGGCATAGTGGTTGAGCGAGTTCATTCCCGTGCCAGAGATACTGCCGTCCGGGAGTACGCTGTTCCAGCGTTCCCATATGGTTGTAGCACCCATGCTAACCGGGTACAGCCAGCTTGGATAGCCCTCGTTAAAAAATAGCTGATATGCCATGTCTGACGCGCCGTTGTTGGACAGTACGCGGCATAAATACGGCGTTCCGATAAACCCGGTGGTAAGATGAACATTGTTTGCCTCAAGCAGCTTTTTTAAACCAGCTATCATTTTTGCTTTGTCATCTGTCAGGTCAAATTGGATGGCCACGACATGCGCGGTTTGTGTTTCTACTTTTAGACTGCCATCCTTGTTGAAAAATGCTTCCTGAATGGCGTTGCGGACATTTGCAGACAGGGCGGCATATCTGTTGGCTTCGTTAACTTTGCCCAGCAGCGCGGCAGCTTTGGAGAGTAACAGTGAAGAAAGCCTAAAATATGCACTTGCAAGATAGCCGTTTGGAGTGCCGCCAAGCACACCGGGCTGGCCATCATCGTCTTTTTCGCCATCAAGTGCAAGCCAGTCACCAAAATGGTGGCCTTCTGTCCATAGGTAGCCAGTTCTGTCATTCCCAGTTTTGCGGATTACCCACTGCACCCAGTCTTTCATGCTTTGGTACTGCTTTTCTAAAATAGCCGCGTCGCCCGTATGCAAATAAACTTCCCATGGGACAACAGTGGCGCAGTCGCTCCAGGCGCAGGCTCCGGAAGTAAAGTTATAATTTGTTGCCGGGCGCGGGGATACATACAGCGGAACCGTACTTGGCACCAGGCCGCCGCACAATTTCTGTTCTTCGTATAGGTCGTACATGAATTTTACGTAAAACGCGTAGGACGCCATATTATACATAGCCGTGCCGGCGAAAATTTGCGTGTCGCCCGTCCAGCCCATGCGCTCATCGCGCTGCGGACAGTCGGTTGGCACATCCAGGAAGTTGCCCTTTTGTCCCCATAGTGTATTTTGGAACAGGCGGTTTACACGCTCGTCCGACGTTTGGATGTCGCCTGTGGTTTCCAGCTTGGAATACAAGACGCAGCCGGTAAAATCGTCAGGATTAACATTGTCAAGGCCTTCCACTTTAGCAAAGCGGAAACCGTAGAACGTAAAACGCGGCTCTACAATTTGTTCTGTCCCGTTAGAGATGTAAACGAATTGCTGCTTTGCGCTGCGCAAATTATCGGTATAGAAATTGTCGTTTTGCAAAATTTCGCCGTGGGTAATAGTAATCTTTGTACCCTTTGGCGCATTGACGCGCATTTTTAGCCAACCTACCATGTTTTGACCCATGTCAAGCACGGTTTCGCCCGCGGGGGTTTCAATAAGGGATATGGGCTTGATTTCTTCCATGCACTCCACGGGAAGGGAAAGCCTTGCGGTTAGGTCACCAAGTTCTTCCGGGTGGTCAATTACATTCACATTGGCCCAAGCGGATGTATCAAGACCCACTTTACACACACCAGCAATCTCTTTGGTTGCGTCGTAAATTACGCCGTCGTACATATTGCTGAATTGGAATGGCGATGGTGCAGTATGCCAGCTTTCGTCGGTACCTATGGTTTCGACAGTGCCGTCGTCATAGGTAATTTGCAACTCGCATATTAGCGAAAAGCGTTCTGTACTGCGTACGCTATATTCGCCAAATGTGCCGAAGCGGCCCTTTGCCCAGCCGTTGGCCATCATTATACCAATGGCGTTTTGGCCGTCTGTAAGCGCGTCGGTGATATCGTAAGTTTGGTACTGCACCCACGCATCATATACGTTGCAGTATGGGGCTAGATACTCCGTTCCAATGCGCTTGCCGTTTATAAACATTTCATATATGCCAAAACCTGTGGCGTATGCGCGGGCTTTGGCTATTTTTTTGTTTAGGCCAAATTGCGTCCTCATATATGGGTGCGGGCAGTCGTCGCCTTTTTGATCCCAGGGCGGTGTTACCCATTTTGCCGTCCATGGCTCACACATTTTTGCGGTTTCGAACCAGTTAACGGCGGATGTCACGCTGTCGCCCGCGTCGCCCTGTACGGTTACTGTCCAGTAGTAGCGGGTTTTGGGATATAGGGTGATGGGCAGCTTTACTGCGCGGCTGTCCAAACATTCGCACATGCCGCTGTCGTACAGCAAGTTTTGCATTTGCGGGTCTGTTGCTACTTTTACTTGCGCGGCTTTTTGCCGCTTAGACGCAGTTTCTGCCGTTATCCAAGAAACGGTTGCCGCGTCCATTAGAAAGCCCAGCGGGTTTTCTATGTGGTTGGTTTTGCAGGATAAGATTTTCATTTTGTCCTCCTATTATAATGGGGCTCTGCCCCAAACCCCGCCACTGCGCAGGGAATGAATCCCTGCTCCGCTTCCTCCGCTTCGCTGCGGGGAGCGCGATGGCGCGCTTTACATTTTAAGTTGCAGCGGCAGTTGTTGCGGCAGATATAGCCACAATCATTGCAACTTGCTGCGCGATGATGATATTTACAATACTTACAGATGTAGATGCTACAATTTTGTCGTTCATTTCTTTTGCGTATACGGACGAAATAATTGCAGACGAGAACAACAGCAATTCCTGTGCGGAAATGGAAAACCTGCCGAAGCCCTTCTGCGCCCGCAGGAAGTTTTGCGCTTCATAAAGATCATTTACAAGTATGTCGCCACGGACAGGCAGCAGCGACAACGCGCCAAGCGCAGGCAATGTGTATGCCCGGTCCAGTTTTATTTTGTGGTTTCTTAATGAGCCGCGCAAAAGCAGTAAATGTTCCAACGCCTCGTCAGATTTACCGCCAAGTGTAAGCATTTGTGACAACGCCTGCACACTGCCGCCACCCGCCATCCTAAATTCCGATTTTAGCCGCTGGTATAGTTCATGAACACGCGCGGTACCAGTCTCAAGGTCGATATCCGACAGGCCAAGCATTGTAGCAAAAATGTAGTCATCCTGCCCTGTATGGAACCAGTTGTTCTTTTTCATACCTGCGTAAAATTGCCTTGCACGGTCGACTGTGTTTTGATAATTTGCCCTGTCTGTATCAGCAACAATTAAGTAGGCGGCCACTGCCAAGTAATCGGAAGCATGAAATTTTGCCGCTTTAAGCATGTCATACACATCTGTTACATCAGAAAGCCTTTGTCTGCAGCCATTGTCAAGTGACAGCATTGCGGCAATGAAAATAGACATGTTTCCCCTAAACATAGAGAACACGCCAGTTTTTTCTTTGATAATGGCATGGCTTTCCCGTATAGCGTCGCAGTCGATAGCCCTACCCTCCAGCGAGTACAAAAGGGCTGCAAGCCGCTTTGTACCAATATGATGCCATACAAAACCTGTTTTGATTGTTTGCACATTTTGGGCAAACAGGGTTAACTTTTCTGTGATATTCATACAAGCCTCCTTTTGAATGGGGCGCTGCCCCATACCCCGCCGCTACAACGGGCAAAGCCCGTTTCCGCTTCCTCCGCTTCGCTACTGGGGGCGCTACCCGCTTTTTTATTTTTAACTAGCATGATACTAGCACATTTGCCATGGAAATGATACAAGTTTATGGCAAATATATTATTTGACAGCCCCAAAATAGTGACCTATACTAGCTTTATAAGACATTAATAACATGGAGGCTATTATGCTAAAAAGTATTTCAAAAAACTTATCCCCCGAGCTGTTAAAAATTTTGGCCGAAATGGGACATGGCGACGAAATTGTTATCGCAGACGGCAACTTCCCTGCGGCTTCCAACGCAAAACGCTTAATTCGCGCAGATGGGCTGGACGTACCACCGCTTTTGGACGATATTTTATCACTGTTTCCGCTGGACGCAGCCGTGTCACATCCTGTAACTCTAATGGAAGTTGCACCAAATACGCCCGAGCCAGCGATATGGGATACCTACCGCCAAATTGTTGCAAAACATGAACCAACCGCCAAGATAACTGCCGTGGAACGCTTTGCTTTCTACGAACGCGCAAGGAACGCATATGCCGTACTTGCAACGTCAGAGTCAGCTTTGCGCGCAAACATAATTTTATGCAAAGGTGTTGTGAAGTGACAAAAGCACTATTCTTCGACCTAGACGGCACTTTGCTAAACTCAAAAAAAGAAATTTCATACCAAACAAAAGAAACACTAAAAAAATGTAAATCAAACAACATAAAACTATTCATCGCAACTGCCCGGCCGCCGCTGCTGGATAAAATGCTATCATGGGATAACGACACGCTATCACTATTTGACGGCGGAGCATATTACAATGGCGGCTGCCTGGTCATTAACGGCAACAAAACATATACCCCTATCGACGATGATATTGTTAAAAAATCAATACAACATGTTATCGAATATGACAATTTAAATATCGCTTTACAGTTAGAACATGAAAAACACGCCTTCCGCTACCCACTTAGCAAAATGGCGTACAAGGCCTGGGGCGTTTCTGGCGAAAGCATGCTAAATCTTAGTGAAGTTGCCGGGATACGTACTGTAAAAATCGCAATATTCTTCGCAAATCTCATTGACTCCGCAACCCCTATAAATCCAGAACGGGTTAACGCACTGGAAAGTCTATGCCGCGATACAGCACAATTCTATTTAACCGATAAAGGTATACTTGTGCAAATAATGGCCAGGGGTGTAAACAAGGCAAGCGGTATCGAAAAAATCAGGCAGCACATGGGGCTTGAGAAAAATGAAATCGCCGTATTTGGCGATGATGTCAATGATATAGAAATGCTTTCCGAATACGAAAACAGCGTTGCTATGGGCAATGCCGACGAAATTGTAAAGCAAAAAGCGACGCACATAACTTTAACCAACGATAACGACGGCATTCATCACGCAATAACAAATATTTTGAAAATTTCATAATAAGGAGTAATCACTATGACTACTAAAAACCGCCTGATAGGCGACTACCCAGTAATAGGCATTCGCCCAACAATTGACGCACGCCGTGGCATATTGGACGTACGCGGCTCGCTAGAAGCACAAACAATGGGCATGGCAAAGGCCGCCGCAAAACTGCTTACGGAAAACCTCCGCTATTCCAATGGCGAGCCTGTAAAAGTAGTTATATCCGACACCACAATTGGCCGCGTTGCCGAGGCCGCCGCATGCGCAAACCAATTTCGCAAGGCTGGCGTAGACATAACCCTAACCGTAACCCCATGCTGGTGTTATGGTACAGAAACTATGGATCAAGACCCAATGACCATCAAAGGCGTATGGGGCTTTAACGGGACGGAACGCCCAGGCGCGGTATATCTGGCATCCGTATTGGCGGGCCACGCGCAAAAGGGCTTGCCTGCATTCGGCATTTACGGTAAAGAGGTACAGGACGCAGATGCTACAGACATTCCCACAGACGTAGTGGACAAACTGCTGCGCTTTGGCCGTGCGGCAGTAGCGGCGGCAACCATGCGCGGCAAATCGTATTTACAAATTGGCAGCATCTGCATGGGGATTGTCGGGTCAAGTATAGACCCAGCATTCATGGAAGAATACCTGGGAATGCGCGTGGAATCCATAGATGAAACCGAGCTTATCCGCCGCATGTCCGAAGGTATTTATGATGAAGCCGAGTTCGAAAAAGCTCTTGACTGGGCAAAAAAATATTGCCCAGAGGGTATTGATACCAACCGTGAAGACGTCAGGAAAACCCGCGAAGTCAAAGATGAAGAGTGGGAATTCTGCATAAAGATGGCCTGCATAATCAAGGATTTGATGAATGGCAACCCCAACCTACCCCCCGGCTGCGAAGAAGAACGCCTGGGGCACAACGCAATTGCGGCGGGCTTCCAGGGGCAGCGTCAATGGACAGACTTTTACCCCAATGGCGATTTTGCGGAAAGCGTGCTTAATACATCTTTCGACTGGACGGGCATTCGCGAGCCGTATATCCTGGCCACGGAAAATGACGTGCTTAACGGCGTATGCATGCTGTTTGGCAAACTTCTGACAAATTCGGCACAAATTTTTGCCGACGTGCGCACATATTGGAGCCCACAAGCCATCAAAAAAGCCACTGGGTACGATGTGCCAGACATTATCAAAAATGCCGATGGTATGATTCACCTTATAAATTCTGGCGCGGCCTGCATGGACGGCAATGGCGCGGCAAAAGATGTAAACGGCAACGCGGTAATGAAACCATGGTACGACGTAACCGAGGCCGACCAAAAAGCGATTCTGGAGGCCACGCAGTGGTGCGCCGCAAACAATGGATATTTCCGCGGTGGCGGGTTTTCGTCCAAATTTGTAACGGCTTGCGAAATGCCAGTTACTATGATTCGCTTAAACCTGGTAAAAGGCGTTGGCCCAGTGATGCAATTAGTCGAAGGCTATACCGTAAAGCTCCCCGACGAAGTTACAGAGGCCCTTTGGAAACGTACTGACTACACCTGGCCATGCACATGGTTTGTACCGCGCGCGGGCGACAACTTCCCGTTCAAGTCTGCCTACGATGTCATGAACAACTGGGGTGCCAACCACGGCAGCATAAGCTACGGGCATATTGGCGCGGATATTGTAACGCTTTGCTCCATGCTGCGCATACCGGTTTGCATGCACAATTTGCAAGAGGAAGAAATCTTCCGCCCTGCCGCGTGGAACGCGTTTGGTATGGACAAAGAAGGGCAGGACTACAGGGCCTGCGCGGCTTATGGGCCGTTGTATAAGTAGATGCAATACTTCCGAAAAATAGCCGGCCAGCGGCTATATCTCTCCCCATTCAACCCAAACAACCCAGCAACCCACAACATATGGGCTAATTGGATGAACAATCGCACCATTGCAGACACATTCGGCGGCCATCAAAACTTGGTATCACTTGCTGGCGCGAAAAAGACCGTCGAAGAATTAACCGGCTGCCGCTTTGACATAGTGCTTCTGGATGGCGATACATTAATCGGCCATATAAGCCTGCACGATATCGACCATTTGCACCGCCATGCATTTATTGGCATTGTTATCGGCGAAGATGAATACCGTGGTCGCGGCTATGGTACAGAGGCCATTCGGCTAATTCTGGACTACGGGTTTAACACGTTAAATCTTCACAATATAATGTTATCTGTACATGCGGACAATCACGCCGGCATTTCGTGCTACAAAAAGGTAGGCTTTAAAGACGCTGGCCGACGACGGGATTGGATATTTAAAAACGGGAAATATCACGACGTACTGTACATGGATATTCTCGCAAACGAGTATACGATAAGTAAGGAGGGCAACCCATGCCCAAATTTGGAGTAAGCACATACAGCATTTCAAGAAAAATAATGTCCGGTGAAATGACCCCGGCCTGCGGCATCAAATGGCTTGCGGAAAACGGAGCAGAAGCAATAGAGCTTGTACCGTTCGGTATCGACATGGTAAACGACCCGGGCTTAATCGACATTCTGTTAAAAGCCGCCGAAGACGCAAAGGTACCACTTGTCAACTACTCGCTAAACGCCAATTTTTTGCAGATATCTCCTGACGAATACCAAGCAGAATTGACCCGCGTCAAAACTCATATCGACATTGCCGCACGTTTGTCGCTGCCCACCATACGCGTGGACTGTGCCGGGTATCGCCGCACCATAGAGTCCAACACAATCGAAAATTTTCAACTAGAACTGCCAACTATCATTGAAACATACCGCCTGCTGTGCGAATATGCAGAAAAGCTAAACATAACAATCCTGCTGGAAAACCACGGCTTTCACATAAACGGCAGCGAGCGCGTGCGTCAAATAATGACTGCAATGCAGGGTATGGGCATCAAAAATTTCGGCCATCAGCTGGATGTTGGCAACTACGAATGCGTGGACGACCGAGCCGACATTGCGGTAAACAAGCTACTGCCTTTTACCACCGTTGTCCATATGAAAGACTTCTATATACGACAGCGCGACCCCGGCGATGCTACGCAGTTCGATTGCAGCGGCTCGTGGTTCCGTTCCACGGGCGGCAAATATCTGCGCGGCTCCATTTTGGCGCAGGGCGACTTGGATATGTACAAAATTATAGGCGATATCAAAAAATCCGGCTTCGACGGCTACATTTTTATGGAATTCGAAGGCATGGAGGATTGCCTGTATGGCACAAGAGTCAGCTTGGATAATTTGAAGCGGATTTATAATTCATGATAGTAAATATCGCAGACCACGGCGGCCCGATAGTTTGGGAGGGCATATACTATTTCTCGCTGTCTGACTATCCGAACATATCTGACTGGGAATTGCGAAACCTTCTTTTGTTTATACAATACGAAAAAAAGCACAACCGGCAAACGGAAATAATTTGCGAAAACGAAAGCGTCCTTCAAGCTGTGAATCACGCGATTGCAAACCCTGCTTTATTTTTAGCAACGCCAAAACCAGATTTAATTTTTGTTCCCGCATGTACAAATTGTAGGCAAGGCGGTTGCAGAACAGACTATCTCTGCCATACTACAGAGATAAAATTTGTAGAGTCAATATTCAAATGCGGCAAGCTGCTATCAGCGGTAAAAGCACGGAACAAAACAGGAGAAGAACTTTCCCAAGAGCTGAGGAATGGCGCAAAAGATACTCCGGATTATTTTGACTACATCATGTTTACATGGGGCAACTGCTTTGCGGGCGACAGCTTGGTTATGGAACGAATGCTAAACAGAGGCCCAAATGAGCATGATTTAAGCGCAGGCTTTAAGCCGGGGGTGCGCTTTTATTTCAAACATGAGGACATACTCAGTCATAAAAACTACGAAAACGACGGCCATCATCCGGCAAAAATAAAGGACAAGCTTTCGCTTTTCGATTATCTGCATTGCTGCATAATTCCCAAATCATACAAGACAGACTTTGAAAGTATCGTACCACCAAACCTTGTCGATAGAGTTTTCTATATCGAAAACGACTGCAAAGATATTTGGGAATGGTCGGACAAAGTCTATAATTTTTTGTCATTCCAGGCTTGACCCGGAATCTTCAGGCTATAAGTTTCGAAACCAAGCTTACTACCTTTCGTATAAATTAAACTTGGCATACAGCCTTTCGCATGAAGATTGCGGCTCGGTGGCCGCAATGACAGAGCAGTACCTACGAGGAGTAAACATAGATGAACTACAAAATCGAAGCGGGAAAACCAAGCGATATCCCCACCATAGAGAACCTTTACGACGACCTAAACGACTATCTTGAACAAACCACCAACTACCCCGGTTGGGCTAAGGGCCTATACCCGACCCGTGCAGATGCGGAAGATGGAATTGGTGAAGGCAACCTTTTTGTTCTAAGAATTGACGACAAAATAGCCGGCTCTGTTGTGTTAAATAACCAACAAAGCGAAGCATACAGCCAAGTTACATGGGGTATCGAAGCCAAGCAGCACGAGGTAATTGTAATAAATAAGCTGGCGGTTCATCCCCAGTTTTTGGGGCAGGGCGTTGCCACAAAACTGCTTGACTTCGCCAAAGATTACGCAATACAGCAACATGCCAAAGCCATCCGTCTGGATGTAACGATTCAAAATGCCCCCGCCATAGCCTTGTATGAAAAATGCGGGTATGTATATGTTGGAACTGTTGACTTAGGGCTACCATATGCGTATTTAAAATGGTTTAAACTGTACGAACTTGTGATTTAAACTATGGAATGGAGACCACCATGGAAAAACGCAAAGACACCGTTGTTGTACCCATAGAGCTTCTGGCTGTTTTGGCAAACGAACCAGAGGCAAGAGAATTTTTCGAGGGGCTTTCAGATGGTTATAAGCGCGGCTACTGCGACTGGGTGGGCGGCGCGAAGCAGGAAGCCACACGGGAAACAAGAGCAGAGAAAGCACTGTCGATGCTGAAAAACAAGCAAAAAACTTTGAAGACATAATGGAGAACAGATAATGAAAACGATAACTATCAACCCAATCAAAGAATCCTGGGACAAAAGCTCGGATGGATGGTTTATCGAAAACGCGCCCAACTATGAAGCGATAAAATTATCACCGGAGATGGGCTTTCCTACCGCGGTTTATCCATTGCTGCAAAAATATTTGGGGAATTTGCAGGGCAAAAAAATTCTAGCTCCGTCAAGTGGCGACAATGTAGCGGCTTTCGCGTTTCATCTGTTGGGCGCAAAGGTTATGTCCTGCGACATATCCGACGCGCAAATAAAAAATGCGGCCAAAATTGCGCAGGATAACAACTGGGCCATAGAATTCATTGTCCAAGATACAATGACGCTTGACGAAATACCGGACGGCGAATACGACTTGGTATATACGTCCAATGGGGCGCATGTTTGGATAAACGATATGCCCGATATGTATAAAAATATCAGCCGCGTGCTTAAACCCGGTGGGTACAGCTTATTTTTTGAGACGCACCCTATCAGCCGCCCGTTCGACGACACAACATATGAAGTCAAAATCAAACAGCATTATGCCGATGTTTACGCCCCAGCAAGCGACCCGGTTCCAAATTATCACTGGCGAACACAGGATTTTATAAACGCGATTGCATCAAGTGGACTTGTTATAAAAGAAATGCTGGAATTTCACAGTCAGCGGGAGGATTTGCCCTGCCACAATTACCTTTATGTGGAGCCGGATGACTTAGACGAGCTGTCCAACTGGCCCGGCGATACTTTCAACTGGCAAAACAACCCCTGGGCTGCATTACCGCAATGCTTATGTATTTGTTCTCAGAAAGTGTAGGTGAGTTACCATGTACTTCCTCGCAATAGACATCGGCGCGTCCAGCGGGCGGCACGTGCTGGGCGCAATTATAAACGGCAAAATTGAGCTTACAGAAATCCACCGTTTCAAAAACGGAATGGTCGAAAAAAATGGCTCCCTTTGCTGGGATGTGGAAAAACTGTTCGACGAAATTTTGACAGGCCTCGCAAAATGCAAAGCTATTGGCAAAATCCCACAAAGCATAGGCATTGACACCTGGGGGGTGGACTTTGCGCTGCTGGACAAAAACGACAATACTATTGGTAATATAGTGGCCTACCGTGACAGCCGCACAAACGGTATGGACAAGCTACTGTGCGAATATATCAGCGAAGCGGAACTATATGCCAGAACAGGCATACAAAAACTGCCATTCAACACAATTTATCAACTTCTAGCATTGCAAAAACAAAACCCAGAAGTTCTTGCACAAGCAGACGCACTTCTTCTTGTGCCAGAGTATTTCAGCTTTCTGCTGACAGGCGTCCGCAAACACGAATACACAAACGCGACTACCACCGGGCTTGTCAATGCCCATTCTCACAACTGGGACTTCGAACTTATTGACCGCATTGGCCTGCCCCGCCATATTTTTGGCGAAATTGCCCCGCCTGGCACCAAGCTTGGTAGTTTACTGCCCCATATCCGCGAACACATAGGCTTCGACTGCAATGTAGTTTTGCCATGCACACACGATACCGCGTCCGCAGTGGTTAGTGCGCCAACGGATGTCGGCAGTGTCTACTTGTCCAGCGGAACATGGAGCCTTATGGGCGTGGAACTTGACGAGCCAATATGTACCGAGGCCAGCCGCCAAGCAAACATCACCAACGAGGGCGGCTTCGGGTTTAAATATCGCTACTTGAAAAATATTATGGGACTGTGGATGATACAATGCATAAAAACTGAGCTTGACGACAAGTATAGCTTTGAAGAACTGTGCACCTTGGCACGGGAAAACAGCAACTTCCCGTCACGGATAGACGTTAACGACCAGTGTTTTCTTGCACCGCACAGCATGATAGACGCAATAAAAACCGCCTGCGCCAAAAAAGGACAGGCCATACCAGAAACCCCGGGGGAGATAGCGTTTTGCGTGTATCAAAGCCTGGCAGACTGCTATGCAAACACTGTTACAGAATTGGAGAGCCTAACCGGGGTCAACTATGATAAAATCTGTATAATTGGCGGCGGAAGTCAAAACACATTGCTAAACCAGTTAACCGCAAAAGCCTGCGGCAAAACCGTAACCGCTGGCCCAGTAGAGGGTACTGCAATCGGAAATATCCTTGTGCAAATGATAGCCACAGGGCAGTTGGGTGATATTGCAGAGGCAAAACAGCTTGTGAAAAATTCGTTTGAAATTGAAATATATTAAGGAGTGACTCTCATGTCCACATACTACCAAATCGCAAAAGAACGATACGCAAAAATAGGCATCTGTACCGAGGCGGCGATTGAAGAATTGAAAGACATAGCCATATCTATCCATTGCTGGCAGGGCGACGATGTCGCGGGTTTTGAAAACGCGGGCGAACTTTCCGGCGGCATACAAGTCACCGGCAACTATCCGGGCAAGGCCACAAATCCGGCACAGCTTATGGCAGACTACGACAAGGCATTGTCGCTCATCCCAGGCCAGCATCGTATTAACCTACATGCAAGCTATGCAATCACCGGCAGCGAAGCCGTCTCCCGCGATGCTTTGGAACCTGCCCATTTTGCTAAATGGGTAAGTTACGCAAAAGAGCGCGGGCTAGGCATCGACTTCAACCCCACATTTTTCGCCCACCCTATGGTAAAAAACAACCTGACACTGTCCAGCCCTTGCGAAGAGACCCGTGCATACTGGGTTCGCCACGGTATTGCTACTCGCAGAATTGCCGCTTATATTGCAAAAGAGCTGGGCGATAATGTGCTGTACAATGTGTGGATTCCCGATGGATTCAAGGATATTCCTGCAGACCGTCTTGGCCCACGTTTGCGCCTTAAAAAAAGCTTGGACGAAATTTTTGCCGAAAAACTCCCAGGCGTAATCGACTGTGTAGAAAGCAAAGTATTCGGCATTGGGCTGGAAGCCTACACCGTCGGCAGCAGTGAGTTCTACCTATCCTACACCGCCGGCCGCCCGGGCGTGTACAACCTGCTTGACAACGGCCACTATCACCCCACAGAACGTGTAGGCGATAAAATTTCGAGCCTGCTTACCCAATACGATAAAATCCCGCTTCATGTGACACGCCCCATGCGCTGGGATTCCGACCATGTTGTGCTGCTGGAAGACGAACTGAAGGATATCGCGGCGGAAATTGTACGCTGCGACGCGCTTGACAAGGTTTTAATCGGGCTGGATTTCTTTGACGCATCAATAAACCGCATTGCGGCGTGGATTGTAGGTACCCGCAATATGCAAAAGGCCCTTCTTATGGCACTGCTATGCCCGTGGGAACGCCTGCGCAATTTGCAAAACAGTGCCGCGTTTACAGAGCTTATGGCTCTGCAAGAGGCGTACAAAACCTATCCCTTTGGCGCGGTATGGGAAGAATTTTGCGCCCGCAACAGCGTTCCGGCATGTGATGCCTGGCTAGCAGATGTGCAAAAATATGAAGCTGACGTTCTGTTGAAAAGATGACAGCTTACGGGTATTTACTGGGAAACCCTGATATAAATATGATCCTCGACACCATCAACGAAATGCACAGCAATAAAGACATGCCTCCATCCTGCCATGGCAGATATCACGCGATGTTTGTAGTTGATAAAGTCAAACACATTTTGCAATTGTTTTCCTGCGATTCACGAACCATCGAACTTGGGAAAATTGCGGCATTATTACACGACATAGGAAACATAGCGGGAAGACGAAACCACGCCCGCAAAAGTGCCGCACTGGCGAGGGTATTTCTTGACGGCTTATGCGATTTATCTCACGAAGAAAAAGCCATAGTCATTCAGGCAATCGCAGACCATTCCGACGGGCATGCCATATCAAGCGCAGTGGGAGCCGCATTGATAATTGCGGATAAAGTAGACCTTTCCAAAAGAAGAATTTTGCCTGTGGAAACCCTTGACGCTTGGCACCGCAATCTTTTGGAAATCGAAGATGTGGGCATATACGTCTCCAGTCAGACTATAGTCGTAAATTACACTACCACAAGTGCATTTTCCCAAGAAGTTTATCTTAGCGATTGCAGAGTGCTTGGACTGCTAATAGGGGCGGCTAATTATTTTGGATGCAATTTTAAATTTAACTGGTCGGTTTTCCCTACCAGTTGAATTGTAGGATGTGCGCTGCGAAGGTGCAAATAATGCACATCGGAAATGCAACAATGCTTGCGCATCGCTATACAATCGCATATAATCCAAGTAAATGATGGATATGTATTAGGAGTGAATACGATGACTAAGGTATCAAGTACAAGAACATCAAACGTGTTTGCGCGTGTTGAGCCAGATATAAAAGAACAAGCCGAGCAAGTTTTAGTTCAATTGGGCATTCCCATGTCAAATGCAATAAGTATGTTCTTGCGCCAAATCATCATGCATAGGGGTATTCCATTTGATATGAAATTACCTATGCATGAGCCTATGGCGATGGGAATGTTGACCCCTGCTCAACTAAATGAAGAATTGGAAAAAGGCTATGCTGGTGCCATGGCTGGTCGCCATCGTAGCCTTAAGGATGTGGCGGCTGACATGGAAAAGGATTACAACATATGATTTACGATGTCCAACTCACTGACGAAGCAGAGGATGATTTGCGTGACGTTTATGAGTATTTTGCTTTCAAACGACGAGAACCTAAACTTGCGAGGAAAATATACAAGCTGATAATTAACAAATTAAATTCGCTTAATGAAATGCCTCTCAGATATCCGGTTTGTCAAGAAGAACCGTGGAAAAGCAGGAACGTTCGCCAAGTATTTGCCGGGAGTTACTGCGCCTTCTATTTTGTTACGGAAAACATCGTAAAGGTATTCCGCATCATGTATGGCGGCATGGATTTAAATGCCGTTTTGAACGAAACACAATTTGAGGATTTCTATTAATGGCGTTATTTCTGCCCTTTACAGTATATGTCGAATTATGCCGATAAAGCACCAAACGTAGAAAATTTACATTTTGAACAGGAGGGGATTATGAGTATCCATTTTAGAAATTACACGAACGAACGTGGATATACAGATGATTTCAATAAAGTGTGTGACTTTTTAATACGCATTAACAAAAATAAAGTAATTACCCCTAACTACTTATGGGCGAGATGGGTATGGCAGTTTGGTCCGTATATGAACATGGATAACCTATCCCATATTGGCGTTTGTGAAGATAACGGTGTAATCGTTGGACTTGCTACCTATGAAAGTAATATTGGCGAGGCTTATTTTTGCCTTGATGAAAGCTATAACCACCTAAAACCACAGATGATAGATTATGCAATTAAGAATTTAGCCAACAACGGTGAGTTGAAAATAATGTTGCCTGATGGTGATTTTGATTATCAAAGGACTGCTATTCAAAAAAACTTTGTTCCAACAACAAACAAATCCTCAATTGCGTTAATCGACGGCGGAAACCATTCGTACATCTTGCCAAACGGATACCATATTATTGATTTTTCAGACAAATGCTTTGATGCAGAGCGATACTTCAATGCTATATGGCGTGGTTTTAACAATCAACGCCCAAAAAATGAGCGTGAACTTGAGTCCAATAGAAACAGGGAGGGTTTTGATGCTCCCCATATTGACCTAAGTTTGCGGATTTTGATAGTTGCCCCCAACGGCGATTATGCTTCGCATTGCGGGATGTGGCATATTCCGGGTAGTGATTATTCTTATGTTGAACCCGTTTTCACTCTACCGGAATATAGGAAAATAGGGCTAGGTAAGGCCGCTGTGCTTGAGGGGGTTAATCGGTGCGCTTCAAATGGAGCAACCAAGTCTTATGTTTTGTCATCACAGCAGTTTTATTACAATATAGGGTTTTATCCTGTGCAGAATGAAACGTGGTGGACACACAGAAAATAAGCATTATTAGTAGCAGATAATCCACATAATATGCAATTGCTAAAATGAAAAGGGATAAAGCCGCGTTGCCATTTTCAAATTATATTAGCAAAAGAGTTTAGCCTGGGCTTGACGTAAGCCCCCTTCACCAATTACGTTCTATATTTTATACGTTAGGAGAATGAACATGCCCGAACTCCCAGACCTAGAAGTTTTCAAAGGCAATATCTACAAAAGGTTAACATCAAAACGCTTGGTTGACGTACACGTATACAACCACAAAAAAGTTACTACACCGCAAAGTATTTTTGCAAGCGAGCTAAATGGACGGGAACTTACAGCCATAAACCGCTTCGGTAAAGAACTGTTATTCGATTTTGCAGATGGCAAAATAGTCGCGACTCACCTTATGCTTAGCGGCAGAGTTTCCATTCTTAGCGATGCGAATGCCATAGCAAATACGCGTTACAAAATTTTCGCGTTGGAATTCGAAAACGAAAGCGTAGTTTTCAGCGACATGGGCGAGCTTTGCACAGTAAAGTACAAACCCATCCGCGACGGCACCCCGGACGCCTTTGGCGACGATTTCACCTTGGAGTATTTTCAAAAAATAGCCAAGAAAAAGGCAGCCACAAATATCAAGGCGTTTTTGATTGACCAAAAAGTTGTAAAGGGCATAGGCAACGCATATGCGGACGAAATTCTTTGGCATGCACGTATCTCGCCGCACTGTTTGGTGGGCAAAATACCGGAAGAAAAAATGCATGACCTTTACAATTCCATTGGCATCGTGCTTAAAGACGCTATTCAATCCATCAAAGCCATTGCACCGGATATTATCGCCGGCGAAGAACGAAGCTTTTTGCAAGTTCACACCAAATTAAAAAAGCAGACGGCTACGGGATTCCCCATTATAATAGAACGTATAGTGTCAAAGACGACGTATTTTACCAAAGAGCAGGTTTTATTCTGAAAAACAATCACATAGGAGGCTAACAATGTTCAAACCAACCAATTACCAAAACCCGCAAGTAACCCACGAAAACCGCGTGCCATCCCGCGCATACTACATCCCATACGATGTTGCTGCGCCGCCAGCTTGCCTGACGGAAGCCAACATCCACCGCGCAAATTCCACCCGTATGCAAACCTTAAACGGCCAGTGGAGCTTCGCTTACTTCGACGAAGGCCCACATACACTGCCATGCAATTTCTATGATGCAAACTATGATATCGCGCAGCACGACCGCATTACCGTGCCGTCTTGCTGGCAAACAGAGGGCTACGACTTATGTAATTACACCAATGTCAACTACCAAATCCCAAGCGACCCACCATTTGTACCAACTAAAAACCCATGCGGTGTGTATTCTCGCGACTTTATTGTTGGCGAAAATTTCCGCGACAAAGGGCTGTATCTAAACTTCGAAGGCGTAAACAGCTGCCTCTACTTGTGGGTAAATGGCGAATACGTTGGCATGAGCAAAGTCAGCCGCGTCCCGGCCGAGTTTGATATATCCAATGTAGCAAAACCGGGCAGCAACCGCGTGACCGTACTGGTACTAAAATTTTGCGACGGTACGTATCTGGAAGACCAGGACTGCTACCGTTTTTCTGGCATTTTCCGCGATGTCTATCTACTTGCCCGCGATAAAAAGCATGTGCGCGATGTATTTATTCGTCAAGAATTCCCAGACGCAAACTACGCCACTGCTATTGTAAAAGCCGAAATTAGCGGTACACCGGGGCTTGAAGCCACTGTTCAGCTGATAAGCAGAAGCGGCTGCAACGGGAGCGGCGGCGTGACCGTTACGCTAGATGCAAATGGCAACGGCGTTGCGGAATTCACATTGCAAAACCCAAAACTTTGGAACGCAGAACAACCCTACCTATATAATATCACAGTGCAAGCGGACGGCGAACTTCTAGTGTTTAGCACTGGCCTGCGCGAAATTAAAATTGCGGAAAACGGTGCACTGCTTATTAACGGGCAATCTGTAAAACTAAAAGGCGTAAACCGCCACGACTTCCACCCAGAGCATGGCCAAACTGTACCGCTGGACTGGATGATTGGCGACCTAAAAATAATGAAACAGCACAATGTCAACACCGTGCGTACCGCGCATTACCCCAACGATTCACGATTTGTACAACTATGCTCTATCATGGGCTTTTACGTATGCGACGAAGCCGATTTAGAATGCCACGGCGCGAAACCAGATTGGAATATGCTTAGCATATCCGATGACTGGACTGCGTCCTTCCTGGATAGAATTGAACGGCTGGTGGAACGTGACAAAAACCAGGCGTCGGTAATAATGTGGTCTATGGGCAACGAGGCCGGCCATGGGCAAAACCACGTGAAAATGGCAGATTGGGCCGCACAGCGCGACCCAAGCCGACTACGCCACTACGAAGGCGCACACAGCTATCAAACGCAAGAGCCAGACAGCTACAGCATGATTAGCCGCATGTACGCATCCGTAGATTACATGCAAGAATATGCAGACGACCCCGCAAATACGCGCCCATTCTTCCAATGCGAATATTCGCACGCAATGGGCGTTGGCCCCGGCGACCTTTGGGATTATTGGCAAGTTATCAACCGTTCGCCAAAATTGATTGGCGGCTGCATTTGGGAATTTTGGGATATGGGGCTTGCCGCCAAGCGTTTTACAGACAAAACCGGCAAGACATACACCGTGCCAAAGCGCGGCTACAAAAAGGCTCTTGAGCTTATTGGAATATGCGAAAAAGACTGGCGCGAGATGGATGTTGTAGAGTTTACCGCATACGGCGGCGACTTTGGCGATTATCCAAATGATTTGAACTTTTGCCTGGACGGGCTTGTGACTAACAAGCGCGAGCCGCACACCGGGTTTAAGGAAGCAAAGGCTGTATATGCATACGCAAGAGCCACTGCGCGTGATTTGGCGCAGGGCAAAATAGAAATCCACAACGATTATGACTTTATTGACCTTTCACATTTGTATCTGGAGTGGGAACTAACCGACGGACGCAAGCCGTTGGCAAAAGGTTTTGTGGATGAACTGACAGCCCTGCCCCACAGCTCGCAAATGCTTACGCTGGATTACAAACTGCCAGAGAATAAAGGTTTTTGCGCGCTTAATATCCGATTCCGCTATAAAAACACATGTGACGTGTTTAACCACGGAGACGAAATGACGTTCTGCCAGCTTGTTGTTTGCAACGAACAAGCCACCCTACGTCAAATTGCAACCGTAGGGGACGCCGCCCTCGGCGTCCCGCATATTAACAACGATGGCCGTTTTGTCCACATCAAAGGCGCAGACTTCCACCACATTTTTGACACAGTCCACGGGGCATTCACACAAATATCACGCAATGGCGTAAACTGCATAACCGCGCCGCTAAACTTCGACATCTGGCGCGCACCTACCGATAATGACCGCGCTATCCGCCACCGCTGGTACAGTTTTGGCTTCGACAAAGCTACACCGCATATATACGAAGTAACACATTCCGGCAGCCAATTCACCGTGCGCTACGCAATAAGCGCAATTGCCAAGGCCCCGGTACTGCGCGGCACCGCAACATGGACAGTAGAAAACTGCGGCCGCATTAACCTTTGCACCAAAGTGGAAGTTGTCGAAAAGCGTGACATATGGCAGGAAGACCCAATTACCCTGCCGCGTTTCGGTCTGCGTTTCACAATGCCGCAAGGTACGGAAAAAGTACGCTATTTCGGCTATGGCCCAGGCGAAAACTATATAGATATGCACCGTAGCTCCTACAAAGGCGAATTCCAAACCACGGTAGACGACATGTTTGTAAACTACGACTACCCGCAGGAAAATGGTGCACGCCACGACGTAGACTACGCGCTTGTTACCGACGCACGCGGTTTTGGCCTGCTGTTTGAAGCCGGGGAAAACACATTCTCGCTTAGCGCGTCCCACTACACCGCCCATGACTTAGAGACTGCAATGCACCCGCACGAACTTACAAAACATGACGAAACTTTTGTGCATATCGATTACAAAAACTGTGGTATCGGCTCCAATTCATGCGGGCCGCAGCTATTGGAAAAATACCGCTTTAATGAGCGCGAATTCAGCTTTAGCGTAAGCTTCACACCTGTACAAAAATAATACGAAACGCGCCAGCCCTGTTACTCCGGGCTTGACCCGGAATCTTTAGGCTACAATCTCTAAACCAGGCTCACCACTGTTTGCACACTGTCCGTCATTGCGAGTGAAGCGAAGCAATCCATGAAACCTTGATATCGTACATTCTTGGATTGCTTCGTCGGGTTAAAGCCCTCCTCGCAATGACGTGTCTGGTCAATTTGCGCGCACAGCGCGCACCCGAAGCGTAGCGAAGGAAGCGGAAGAGGGCTTCGCCCGCTGTAGCGGTGGGGTTTGGGGCAGCGCCCCATTATAGGAGGCAATATGACAGATTCACAAAACATCCGCAACATCGCAATTATAGCCCATGTAGACCATGGCAAAACAACTTTGGTAGACCAATTCCTGTGGCAAAGCGGAGCGTTCCGCCAAAACCAGGCTATTTCTGATAGGGTAATGGACTCCGGCGACTTGGGACGCGAGCGCGGCATCACAATTTTGGCTAAAAATACGTCGGTCACATATGGCGGCGTAAAAATCAACATCATAGATACCCCCGGCCATGCAGACTTTGGCGGCGAGGTAGAGCGCGTGCTAAAAATGGTAGACGGTGTTGTGCTGGTTGTAGACGCATTTGAAGGGCCAATGCCGCAGACCAAATTTGTGTTAAAAAACGCACTTGACCTGGAATTACCAGTGATTTGCTGTATCAATAAAATAGACAGGCCCGATGCCCGCCCCGCGGAAGTAGTGGACGAAGTGCTTGAGCTTTTGATGGAACTGGATGCATCTGAAGCGCAATTGGACTCGCCATTCATATACGCATCTGCTAAAAAAGGCTGGGCAAGCACCACACCAGACGACACCGGACAAAAAATGGTGCCGCTTTTCGAAATAATTTTAAGCCATATCCCTGCGCCAACCGGCGATCCCACGGCCAACACGCAAATTCTTATTTCCAATATCGACTACAATAACTACGTGGGTCGCATTGGTGTGGGTAAGGTAATGAACGGGAATGTACGTGTGGGCGACGAAGTGGTGACTCTTAGTCACCACTTGCCCGGCGTAAGCAAAAATGTGCGCGTTTCCAAGCTGTACGAGTTCGAAGGTTTAGACCGTGTTGAAGTAGATACAGCCGGTGTCGGCAGCATCATTTCCATTTCAGGCATAGCGGATATAAAAATTGGCGATACATTGTGCGGGCTTGATAACCCTGTTGCTATACCGTTCAGCAAAATATCCGAGCCTACAATTGCCATGTTCTTTTTGGTCAACGACAGCCCGTTCGCCGGGCAGGATGGCAAATTTCTAACATCGCGGCAAGTACGCGAACGGCTATTTCGCGAGCTAAACAGCGACGTTAGCCTGCGCGTAGAAGAAACAGAAACCACCGAAAAATTTAAAGTATCCGGCCGGGGCGAGCTGCATCTTTCCATTCTAATTGAAACAATGCGCCGCGAAGGCTACGAATTTCAAGTATCAAAACCGACAGTGCTGTACAAAGACGTAAACGGCGCGCGCCACGAGCCAATGGAAATTGCCGCAATTGACGTGCCAGACGAATTCGCCGGGGTCGTAATCCAAAAGCTAAACATCCGCCGGGGCGAACTGCGCCAAATGACCACAGGCCAAACCGGATACACGCGCCTGCAATTTAGCATCCCCGCGCGTGGGCTTATCGGATATAGATCTGAATTTTTGACAGACACAAAGGGCAACGGCATTATGAATGCACTGTTCGACGGGCACGCGGCCTACAAAGGCGATATCCCAAACCGCCCGCAGGGTTCGCTTATTTCGTTCGAAAACGGCGAAGCCGTGTCCTATGGCATGTACAACGCCCAGGAACGCGGTGCGCTGTTTATAACCCCCGGCACAAAGGTGTACGCGGGCATGGTTGTGGGCCGCAATGCCCGCAGCGGCGACATGGAAGTTAATATATGCAAACAAAAGAAAGCCACAAACTTCCGTGCCGCGGGTGCGGACGAAGCTTTGCGGCTTGTGCCTGCGCAAATATTAAGTTTGGAGCAGTGTTTAGAATTTATCACCGACGACGAACTGGTGGAAGTTACGCCGCAAAACTTGCGTATACGTAAAAAATTATTAAACTCTACCGACCGCGCCCGGGCTAAAAAAGAGAGTTAAGTTCACGGATTTTATCCAAATCGCATTTAGGCTTGCGATCATAGGTTAGCAGGCCGTTAATCTCCTGCTCTACATCTGTAAGCTGGGTGTAGCAATATCCGTGTAGGCTTTTGGACGAGAAAATTGCGTCCCAAATTCGTGCAAGGTCCGCCAGTAAGTGTTCCGGACTTTGGGCGGTTGTGTAACCCCAGCCGGCAGTTTCGCCAGCCTTGTATGATACGCCGCCAAATTCGGTGAGTAAAATTGGCTGGCCTTGATGGCTGTAACCGCGGGCAAACACATTTTTGCCGCAGTGTAGGGTAGTTGTCAACGCCTCGTCTGTGTCGATATTTTCTTTAAATGCAGCATATTTTGCTGTTTCATGTTCATGGCCGTGGCTGTAATTGTGTACACTAACAATATCAGTCACGGTCATTTCCCACCCATCGTTGGAGACTACCAAGCGCGTTGGGTCCAGGGATTTTATCAGATAATACATAGCGTTTAAGTGGCTCTGCTCCTGCATATTAGAATTTGCGCGGGATACGCCCCAACTTTCATTGTACGGCACCCAGGTTACAATCGACGGATGGTTGTAGTCCCTGTCTATAATTTCTATCCACTCTTTTGTCAGGCGGGTGATGGCATCATTACAGAAGCACTGTGCGGCGGCGCATTCGCCCCAAACCAGAAAGCCTAGCTTGTCTGCCCAGTATAGGAAGCGCGGGTCTTCTACCTTTTGGTGCTTTCGGCAGCCGTTAAAGCCCATTTCCTTTGCCAGCAGAATATCTTTTTTTAAATCGTCGTCGGTTGGTGCGGTTAGCAGGCCGTCGGGCCAATAGCCCTGATCCAACACCAGCTTTTGATAATATGGCCTGTTATTTAGAAAAACCTTGCCGTTTTCTGTATGAATTTTGCGCATGCCAAAGTATGAATTCACTTCGTCGGTGGTGTCGGCAGTTGACAAACGCAGCTTCACATCAAAAAGATTTGGATTTTCTGGCCGCCAAACTGGGTCAAAATCTTTTGGCAAGCCCAATCTTTCGTCAAACAAGTCGAAAGTAATTTTCGCACACGACCCAGTCACAGAAAGCGCGCTATGCACAACCGGCTGGCCCTTGAATGTAATTGCAGCAGAAAATTCAGCTGCTGCGTACGCACCGACAAGGCTCGCCTCCACCAGCACGCTGCCATTATCAAAATCCGTGGTGAAGCGCACATTTTTGATATGTGTTTTCTCTACGGCCTCCAGCCAAACCGTTTGCCAAATGCCAGTGGTTGGCGTATACCAAATGGACTCGGGTTTTTCGCGCCAGTATTGTTTGCCGCGTGGTATTGTTTCATCTGTTAGCGGGTCATATACTCGCAGGGTAACAGACTGCTCTGGCAGGTTATGCAAATAAGGCGTAATGTCAAAGCTAAACGGGGTGTGTCCGCCTTCATGGGTGCCAGCCAATTCCTCATTTACATATACCCAGCACTGATAATCTACTGCGCCAAAATGCAAATAAATTTGCTTGCCCGCCATTTCGCTTGGCACAGCAAATTTGCGATGATACCAACACCAATCGGAAGGAGTTTTGTCCTCCACACCGCTTAGTTTAGACTGGAAAGCAAAAGGCACCTGAATCTTACCCGCAAAAACCGGGTTTTTGAACCATTTTTCGTCCAGCCCACAATTACTTGGGTCAAGGGCAAAATCCCATTCGCCATTAAGATTTAGCCACTGATTGCGCACAAATTGCGGGCGCGGGTATTCGGGTCTTGAAATTTTCACATCGGCCTCCTTTTATTAAAATGGGGCTCTGCCCTCTCGCAAGCTGCGCTTGCTGGCCGGGTGGCCCGTGCTTACGCACGCCTGCTTCGCAGGAGTAGTACCCCAATCCCCGCCCTTTGTTCCTTCGGGAAGCGGCGGAGTCGCTTTTTTTGAATTATCTTTTTTCTCGACAATGGATAACGTCATACAGTTTACATTATCCGCACCGGCATTTTTTAGCACTCTGGCGCATTCGTTAAGGCTTGCGCCGGTGGTATAAATATCGTCGATAATAATATAATTTTTCCTTTGCACATTTACATTTTTTGCTATGTCAAACGCACCGGCCACATTCTCTATCCGCATCCGCGGGTGTAGGCCAGACTGCGGCGGTGTATCAAGTATACGTGTCAATACATTTTCCAGCGGCATGTTCAAACGTTCGGACAATTGTTGTGCTAAAACTTGGGCCTGATTAAAGCCTCTTTCCTTTTGCTTTTTTGGGTGCAATGGCAGAGGAACCAAAATTGCATCATCTGCAACTGGTGTATGTATCGTCCAAGCACATGCCCATAACTTTCCCAAACTTTTGGCAACTTGTTTACGTCTGCGGAATTTTAGCTCGTGAAGAAGGTCGCGCATAAGTTCGTCATATACAAAAATAGCGCGGTTGGACGCGAAGTAGAACGTTTTGCCAAAGCATGATACGCAACGTTCTACATCCCTTTCCGTAGGGATGCCGCAGTTGTTACATGTGGGCTTGGGTGGTGCTATCGGCTCAAATAGAGTTTGACATTTGTGGCACAACAGCATGTCCCGCGGGATGGTGTCACTTAACGCAATTAAACTGCGGCAAGCAATGCAAGACGGCGGGTACAACCAGTCCAGCAGTTTTGCAATTTTCATATTAGAAAAATAAGCCTAAGAACCGCGTGATAACGAAGTAGTAACCACGGAAAATTCCACTTAGAGCAGGGCTTAGAATTGACATAATCCCGATATTTAGCCCAAGCATAGGACTCATCAACAGTATCAATAATATCACAAACCAGTACCTAAAATTCATATATCGCCAATATAAATGATGCGGCATAAACATCCCTATAATTTTTGAGCCATCCAGCGGCGGGATAGGAATCAAGTTAAAAATACCTAGCCCAACATTGATGCTAAATAGGACTATAAAAAACGTGAGAGTGTACATAGCAACATCGCCAGAGCCAAGCCACTCGCTCATCCCTAAAAACAAGAAAATAAATAACGCAAAAAACGCCGTTACAAAATTGGACACAGGCCCAGCCAGTGCAATAATAGCCATGTCACGTTTAGGATTACGCAAGTTGTATGGGTTAACCATAACAGGTTTTGCCCAGCCAAAGCCTACTATCAATAGCATTAACATGCCAATTGGGTCTATGTGTTTAATTGGGTTAAGCGTCAGCCGCCCATCCCACTTTGCGGTTTTGTCGCCCAAGCAAAACGCGGCATAGCCATGAAAAAATTCGTGTATGGTTAACGCAATAAGAATAGCAGGGATGCGTAATACTATCTCTGTTAGAGTAAGGCCAAATATCATAGTAGCAACCTCTTCAAACATTTTTTCTAATTATACAGCCATTTTCTACGATACACAAGGTATAAAAAAGGACTGCCATTTGACAGCCCCTACTAGGTTTTTATCAACGCAGCGGGTGTATGTGAATCTGCGTTTCATTTAAACCGGTTTTGCGTTTGATTATATCCATAATTTGTGCTAGGTCTGCCTCGGTTAGGGTATCGCGGCTAACGATAACATCTACACCATTATCAGAAATTCGCACATAGGTTTCTGCAAAGCCTTTGGATTCGATAAGAGCTTCCGCGGCTGTTTCGCGCTCTATCCTGCGCTGGATTTCAAGCATTGCGTCGGCGGCTTGTGCACGTTGTTCTACCGCAACATTGTTGTTATTGATAAGGTCGTTTAAAATCGAGCGTTCGCTGCTGCGGTTCTGTTCACGATTTAACCGTGCCTGCACAAAGAATGACGAACCGCTACTTGTGTTAACAAAAATTGCTTCGCCGGCTTCGGTTGGCTCCCCGGTGGGCAAAAGTTCGCTTAAATCGATGTCGGACAGTAACGGCCAATCGAAATCGTCGTCGCCATAAACGGCAATGGCTGGGTTGTGGGTGTCTAGCCACGGTATACCAATTAGGCCGTCATAATCGTATTCGTCTGGGAAAAGCCCAACCAAAGTATGCAATTCTGGTATCAAGGCCGAAATTTCGTGATCCAAATAGTCCATAGCCTGGTTGTTGCGGCTGTCGGACCAGCTTAGATAGCCTGCAATAGCTATCATCACCACCAACGCAGTGATTATTACTTGGTTACGTCTTAAAACAAACATGTAAAATCCTCCTATTAGAATGGGGCTCTGCCCCAAACCCCGCCGCTACAACGGGCAAAGCCCGTTTTCGCTTCCTTCGGGGCGCGGCATAGCCGCGTCAAAAATTTCCTTTTAGAACTTGAATCATATGGGCTTCCAAGCCCAGCATCGCCATTGCGGCTCTTGTTAGTGCGTCTCTTACGAATGCGTTATCTCCCCCCTCGGCAATTATTACAATTCCTAAAACCTGGGGCTCTATCTCGCGTACCACCAAAGGGCGGTCAACACCCTGCCGGTCGGTTAAAATTACCGTTTTTTCTTGGCTATAATACTGGCGCGTTTCTCTTGTGCCACCTTGCGAATCCTCTTCTCTCGAATACGAGTTATTAAGATTCACATCCACAGCAAAAACGGTTTCACGCCCCGCAAGGGGGCTTATCATAACACGCACTTTGCCAGCACCTTCTACCAGCGCAAAAAACTCTTCCAACCTAGTTTCCAGCGCGCGCTCCACTTCAAATGCTGTGGGCAATATTGCGTGATTGTAATGGGTCTCCGGTGGGCCTACAAATATAGGCTCCACATTTTCTACAGGAATGCCGCGCCTTAAAACAAGCGCGAATATCCCAAGTGCCACCAGTGCCACTAAATAATATGCAAGTTTCTTGTTTTCTACGACCATCCGTAGATATTTCATTAGCACTTCACCTCATCTAAGTAGGGGCTCTGCCCCTACGACCCCGCCGCTACAGCGGGAATGAATCCCGCTTCCGCTTCCTCGGCTACGCCTGCGGGAAGCGCGGCGACGCGCTTTGGAGTCTATCTTCTCAGTGTTTTAGGTAACTGTTACATATATATGTTCCTGCGGCAGATTGTAGAATTGAGAAATCAAATTTTTTATGGTAGTTGCGGTTTGGCATGTTTCTGTTTCCAATTGCTGCCCCACCCTAACCGGCTGAATGCGAATAAACGGCACACGCTGGGGGGCTTCCTGGCTGCTAACTTCTAGTTGTACACTCGTAAGCCGCATAAAATCGTCTGAATAGGTGAAATTGGCGGAATGTACGGTAAACCCATTTTGTTCTAGTAACCCAATCAATTGCCTGTTAAGCTGCGCCTCAAATGCATCCCGCAAATATGTGTTGCGCCACTGGATATATGACGATTCCACACTATCTGCATTTTCGTAAATGTCAAGCCCTTCAAACCAATTAGTGATAGGCAGCTCGCGCCCAAACCGCGCCAGTGGTGCAATCATAACGCTAATAAGTGTAAAGCCCATTACTAATGACACAAACTTTTTGTACTTTCCCGCAGGCGCAAGCATACCCACAACTGTAACAAACATCAGATAATATGTTATATTCCGAACATACAAAAAAAATGCGGGCATGGCAGGCCTCCTTAGTGAGTATTTATAGTTCTTTAATATATGTACAAAATTGCGATATCAGAACAAAAAAACAACCCCGCGAGGCGAGGTTGTTTTTTTATATTCGTTAGCTATTAACGGAATTCTACAAGGTTGTAACCAATAAGCTCTACAGAGTAGCCAAATGCGTTGGCTGCAAAGCGGAATGGTACATACAATCTGTTGTATCTGTTAACTGCTGAAACATTATTAGATAGTACATGACCTTGACCATGAGCAAATGATGCGATGTCGTGGTCTACCCATGCGCCAGCTTCAAATACGCGAGCCATTGATACGCCTTGAGTTACTTGTACACCAGCAGCAACGCCTTGTGAGCTTTGGCCTCTGATAACAGCTGTTTGGGTCTCTGGATTCCAGTCGATATCATCTGCTTCGATACCAATTAGATATGCGAATGCACGTAGAGATACCATACCTACACGGTAGTTACCAACGGTTTCCCAGATAAGTGGTTGATCTACACCACGGAATGGTACGCCTTCTTGTAGACGGAATACTTGTGGAAGTGGTGGAAGTTCGCCAGGGTCACCTGATGGAGGAGCGTCACCAATGATACCGTGGTAGTATGCGCCAGCAAATGCATAGTAAGGCTCAATTGCGAAGCGGCCTACTAATGGAAGTGCGGTATTTGAATCATGGAAGTTATCGGCAACAGCTGTACCAAGTACAATAACGTTATATTGTACATGAGGGATAACTGTACCGGATACGCTTACGTTAGAAAGTGTAATTGTGATTGGGCCTGAGTTCACGCCTTCATCTGGAACGCGGTGAATTGGAAGGAAGAAGCCAGAACCTGCTGTTGCAGTAGCACCTGCTGCCGGTTGACGTGTAGGTTGGCCAACAACAAAACCTTCGCCAGAAACAGAAACACTTGAAGCAAATAGATGCAAGCCAAATGCTCTGTCAGATGCTTCTACGCCACCGATTGCGAAATAGAAGCTTGTGCCTTCGCCCATCAAATGCGGTTCGTAAATTGTAACTTCAATATCAGAAATTTGATGGTTAGAAACTGTAGAAAGAACGTCTGTTACTAAATCTACAGGACCATCTGGAAGTGCAAGGCTAATTGGGTCTACTGGAATTGCAACAGGGATTACTGTGCCATTCAAGTTAGCAGCACCTGCACCACGAACTGTTACGTCAATGGTTTCGCCAGGGTTACGTGCTTCAAAGCCGCCAGTTACGCTTACCCAAAATGTTACTTCTAGTACGCGTGTATGACGAAGACGTCTGTTTAATACATCGGCTGCAGAAAGGGTTCCTGGAGGAATTGGACGAACTGTAGCACGGAATACATTAGGTGTTAGCCTTGTATTGCCTGTGTTCACAGATGCAGCTTCAATTGTGGTTGCACCCCAAGGTAGGAAGCTACCTTCCCAGCTGTGAATATTGCTTGTACCTGCTGCTGTCGCATTAGGATTATTGCCTGTACCTGGGAAGATGTTACGTGGGTTCTCTGCTTGTGCAGCATTGTAGTTCCAGCCCAAACGAGCGGCTGCACCAACAATTGTTACGCCTTCTTGATCGAAGGTGAAGTCTAGATGATCGCCAACGATAGAACCCCATGCACCAGGTGCATTTTCGTAAATTCTAACGGTTGCTGTTTGGATACCACGGCTACCTATATTAACGTTTTGAATTGGCGCATTTGTTGTTGCACCCATAGCAGATACGTTGTTAGGTGCTGTATAACCTGTACGGATTGTTGGGAAGTCATCTCCATAGTAAAGAACTGAGTAGCCAAGGCCTTGGCCTACGCGTGTAGCAACATGCTCTGTGCTTGATTGCCACAAACGGTTAACAGAACCAGGACGGGTAACTCTTACTTCTTGAGCTGGTGGAGTTACAGATCCGTGAGGTACTTGGTGAATTGTTGCAACATGAATATTTACTGCACCCAAACGTTCGCCTGTTGCAACAAGATGCAAGTTGCGGATTTGCAACGTACGTGGAAGTGCAACAGCACCTGTTGTCCAAGTAGATAGTGTCGGAATGTGCATGTATAGTACATCGTGACGTACGTTGTTAACCATTTCTGTTACACGCCACCAGGTAGGTGTAGGATTAGCTTGGTTGCCCCAACGATCTTGTCTTGCGGCAAGATAAATGGTTGGTGCAAAACCGGTACCAAGTTCCCAAATATAACCTGTAGGTGCTTCAAGTCTTACAAGAGTTGTACCTGTATCAGCTGTGTAGCTAAAACCAGGAGCTACGGTATAAGCTGAACCTTGTCTGTCCCAACCAACAACAGATCTACCAAAGTTACCAAATTGGTTTTCTGTTAAAATAACGTTAGGAAGTGCTACAACTTCTGTAGCAAAGTCTCTTGCGTCGCCACTGCTAATACCCAAATCACCTGCTGTAGGTGCACGATCCAAACGGGTTTCACCCATTGAGAAAATTTCTACAGCTGGGTTAGCATAGTCCATACGAGCAGATAGTCTTGTGTTGTTGTAGTTAACTACGGTTGGAATTTGGATGTGAACCATACCTGCAACATCATGAGGGATAGGAAGGTTGTTAGCAAACTCAAGAAGCATCCAACGTCCATTTTCTGCAACATCTACAACTACCATGTTCAATGCACCTGCAGGAAGCTCGGTATTAAACCATGTGTGTAGTCGTGAAGCTGTAGGAACACCATGACCTAGTGCAACAGGGATTACAGTAGCTGGAACGGCTGGGTTGCCACCAGCAGCCGGAACGTATGCTGTAACGTTAAAATACGAATCGTCACCTGCATGAAGGGTAACACGCAAAGCTACTTCGCTTGTTGCACCGGTAGAGAGTGCGCCGATGTCAAATTGTAGGGGAACCGTTTGTGCTGCTGCTTGGCGTTGGTATAGCCCTGCACCTACAACACCTGGACGAGCTGGAATAATACCAACTTGTACAGCGTCACCAAATACATTCATTGGCAACATGGATAATACCATGATAAGTGCCAATAGTAATGCTACTTTCTTTTTCATACTTTTTCTCCTAGTCTTTGAAATTTTACGAAGGAATGAATCCCTTCAGATTTCCACTTCGTGTTAATTGTCATGTGTTGCTTCGGTTTTGCTTTGCATGACGGTTTTACGAAGTGACGGTCTTTACTTTCTTCCCGCCTACTTGCAATTCCATGTTTCCGCTTGCAAGCCGGGTTGATAAGTTAGTTACCGCAAAAACCAGTACCTCCTTTCGGGTTTTTGGCGGTTGTTCCGCCTGATATTTAGAGTATATCACCAAGATTTTTTTCAGTCAATGCATGTTGCAACAGTGTAAGATAAGTGTAACACATAGATGTATAACAACTTTTTGCACTGCGCAAAATACACAACATCAAAACCCCGGTAACGCAGGAGAGTTTACCACGTAGTTGTGGTGGCATTCAAGTGTTTGAATCAAACGTAACAAATCTGTAACATACCCCTGCTTAGTAAAACGAACATTCACTTTGTGGCAATGTTCTTCAAAAATAGTATTTGATATGACTAAATTTTTATGCGGACGAACTTGTTTGTAACATGAGTGTAATAATCTGTGTTCTACTACCCTGCCCTTTTTCATATATTAGGACAAACCTAGAGAAAAGGACAGGCCATACATGGGCATATTTCAAATAGTAGCTGTCGGGATTTTGGGCGCGGTTCTTGCAATAACCATAAAGAAACAAAGCCCAGAAACGGCCATTCTTATTACAATAACGGCGTCGGTGCTTATTTTTTTAATGGTTTTGCCAATGCTTAGCGAAGCAGTAAATGTCATATCACGCTTGGGGGAAATGGCCGATGCTCATGCATCGTATGTAGGGCTTGCGCTGCGTGTGGTGGGCGTGGCCTATATGTCAGAGCTTGGGGCTTCTGTATGTACCGATGCGGGCGAAACAGCAATTGCCGCAAAAGTAGACCTGGCAGGGCGGGTTATCATTTTAGTTATGGCGCTGCCCATTGTCATTGACATTTTGCAAATAATAACGAGGTTGCTGCCATGAAGCGTACCGCAGCGTCCATGAGTGCTGGAGAAATCCTGGACGCCATCCAATTAGAACGCTACGACCTGGCCCCGCTTAATATACCAAATATGCCTCGCTTTATAGATATTGTACGTGACGCGCTTTCCGGACAATTGGACTTGACACCTACCGGACTTATTAATGCGTTCGCAAATGTCATTTTTGGCGAATTTATGGCCAATGGTCAGTTGATTCGCCAGCTTTTGGTTATTGCGATTATCGGCGCATTAATGAGTGTGCTAACAGAAGCGTTTAAGCATAAATCTGCGGGGGAAACGGGCTTCTATGCAACATTCCTTATGACAGCCGCGATAGCTGTTTCTTCCTTTTATATAGCAGTTGACGTGTTAACAAGACTAATCTCGACCATAACGGTGATAATGCAAGCATCTTTGCCACTTATGGTTGGGGTTTTGATGATGGGCGGCAACTTTGTAGGTGCGGCAGGGTTTAATTCCGTTTTGTTTTTTGCCTTACAGTTTCTTGCGCGGTTTATTGCCAGCGTATTTGTGCCGCTTATTTTGGCCGCCGCCGCGGTGGATATTGCAAGTAAACTTTCGTCAGATGGCGAAAGGCTTGACAAACTTGCGGAATTGGTACGCAAAATTGCAGATTGGACATTAAAAGGCATTTTGGCAATGTTCGCATTTTTACTTACACTACAGCGGTTTACAGCACCAATTGTAAATAATGTGGCAATTCGTACATCGCGAAATGTAGTGGGGGCTGTGCCGGTGGTTGGCAACGCACTAACCGCCGCTATGGACACTGTAGTAAGCTTTAGCCAAGCCGCAAGAAGCGGCGTATTAGTAGCTATGGTTTTGGTTTTGTGCGCCACACTTGCAGGGCCGGTTATTAAAATTTTCGCGCTTTCATTTATGTATAAAGCAATAGCCGCGCTTATCCAACCGGTGGCGGACAAGCGGCTGACCACTCTTATGGACAGCATCGGCAAACATTTGTCAATGCTGTTTACCGCCGCGGTACTTATTGGAGTCATGTGCATTTATGTAGTAATAATCCTCTTGTCGCTGTGACAGGCGGCGGGATAGCGCGCCGTCGCGCTCCCCGGAGGGGCAGAGCCCCATTATAAGGAAGACCCGACTTCAGGGGGATGAAGCCGGGCTTTGAGGGGGGATATTTAGTTGTCCTTAAACCAAAGTTTAAGGCTACAATCAGAATATCGCCAGTATTAACATTTATTATACATGAGGAATTATCATCCCCCAAAAAATATTACATAAATTAGAAACCCTAGCCCACCGCTTCTTCCGCAGTTGCAACCATCACCTCAAGCAAAAATCGCTGATAAGCACTATTCTACAAGGGGTTGTTTTTTTTGCAAAAACAAGTTATAATTGTCGCATAATGTCGCACAAATTAAGA
>Ga0131853_10001566_pt1 | contig 40850 bp, 34 predicted proteins | sample TergutLab28metaG_FD_92764 | JGI IMG/M metagenome (GOLD analysis project Ga0131853, IMG submission 92764) | Labiotermes labralis P1 segment gut microbial communities from Petit-Saut dam, French Guiana - Lab288 P1 (version 2) (version 2) | ecosystem: Host-associated > Arthropoda: Insects >...
AGTTTTGCAATTAGTATTTGCCTCGTCAGCCTTGGGGGGGGGTTATTGATTTTGTGTTTTTAACTGGGGGGGGTTTTCCAGAGAGGTGGCAGTATTAAATTTTCAAATTATATCATCCAAATACATGGATGTTGGCGAGGCGCGCCAGGTAAGTCTTTCTGTACGTCGAGGACTCCCTCACATCTGGCGAACAAAACACATCTGATTTATCCGCAGACGAAAGAAAGAGCTTACCTAGGCAGCCGACGCCTTTGCAGTTTATGGTAACATGGGTTTTACACATGTAAAGGGGGTTGCTGACATTTTTTGAAAAATAATTTATATATCCGCACGGCCAAAAAGATAGTCAGTCGACACACCAAAAAAATCGGCCAACAGTATAATTGTTTCAATTGATGGTTTTGCTTCGTTACGTTCGTACCTTAAAACGGTTGTATAATGTAATCCCAGTTTAGTTGCCAAGGCTTGTATCTCAATTCCTCGTTCCGTGCGAAGTTCGTGTAATCTTTTTGCAAAAACTTTCATCGCCATTATGATTGACAATTAGCACCGTATGCAGTTAAATTATTAATTACTGCACCGCATGCAGTCGATAAGGGGGAGAGATTTGGACGAAGACATAAAGGCATTAATAAAAGAAATCAGAGCTGCAAGGGCCAGCTTTGAAATATATTTGGACAATTTGAGGAAATGGATGTTCGAGCTGAATAAAAAGCTAGACAAGCTGCGGCTCAAAATTGTCGAATAATGTCAGGTGCCTGCATACATATATGTATGGGCGCGGAATTATCTTTTTGTGAATTGCGGTCGCGGCAGGTAATTAATGTTATCGACGGCCGTGTCCTGGGGCGGATTTGTGACGTGATTTTCTCGCGCCAATCTGCACGTGTTTTGGGTTTTGTTGTCCCGGGCACTGGTGGCTTTTCCATCTTCAAACCCCGCGGCGACATTTTCATCCCCTTTGAACGAATTTGCAAAATCGGACATGACGTTGTATTGGTTGAATTAAAACCAATGCATCCGCACCACCATCACGAAATTTTGGAACATAAACCCGAACACGGACATGGCCACAAGAACTAAACGATTGACATTTTTATGCATTTTGACCCATAATACATCAAAGGAGTTTTTTGATGTCCAGTTCAAATTTTGAAAAATATAACCCGGGCCGTCACGGATTCACAATGGAGAGCCGCGAGGGAACCCGTTCGGGCGCGCGGGCATTGTTGTTCATCGGTATTGCCTTTGCCGCCATTGGGTTGTTGGTATTGGTTGTAACGGCCATGGACGGTTCCGTCGGCGGAATTGTCGCGGGATTGGTGATTGCGTTGATTGGTGGTCTGATGATTTTTGCATCGACCAAAATGCGAAAGGCAGTTGCGGCATTTGACCAATTGCTGATGGATTTGCCGAACAACGGATTTATCGCAATCGGCCGCGTTACAAACGCACACGCGGTAGAGAGCAGTAGCGGTGGCGGAATGCACATGAACAATAACCGTCACGGCGGAATGCACGGCCGTAATAACATGCACGGCCCCCACGGTCGGAACAATATGGGCCGAAACAACATGAACAACCGTCCCGCGGTCGAAACCCGCACAACGGGAATACGCGCGCAATATACATTCACGGATGACATGGGGGTTCAACACCGCCGCCGCGCAAAAATTGACACGTCCATGACACATATCGACCGTCGTTTCCGCCAATGGAAACCCGAAATGGTTCAACGTTGGAAAGGCGCGATGGAAGACATGCAACATATGCGCCAACATTGGGCCGATGCACAAATGGCGCGCCAAATGCGGGGCCAGCAATGTATGATTGCCTTTAATGAAAACGGTTCCGTCTTGTTACAGGTTCGTAATGTCGATGGTGGCGGCCAAGGCAGAAACAGTGGCTCGAATTTCGTTAACTAGGTTTTAATAACCTGGTGTACAATCAATGTATGAGCATCCATCAAAAAGCAACAAATACCCTCCGTGTTTTATCATGTGAAACAATTACAAACGCAGCAAGTGGGCACAGTGGCATTGCCCTGGGTGCGGCACCCATTATGTACGCCGTGTATCGTGCGATGAATTTCGACCCCAAATTCCCAAATTGGTTCAACCGCGACCGCTTTGTCATGTCGGCGGGGCATGGCTCGGCGTTGTTGTACGCGACCTTGCACATGTCGGGCATGCCAATCCCGCGTGAAGAGTTACTGACATTCAGACGGATAGGTAGTCGCCTGCACGGTCATCCAGAGGTTCAGCCGAAAATCGGTATCGATGCGTCAACAGGGCCATTGGGCCAGGGGGTTGGTATGGCGGTTGGCATGGCATTGGCCGAGCGTCGTTTGGCCCACATGTTCGGCGACGATATCATCAATCATTATACGTATGTATTGGCGGGCGACGGTTGCCTGATGGAGGGCGTTTCATACGAGGCATGTAATTTGGCGGGATTGTGGGGTTTGAACAAGTTAATCATGCTGTACGATTGTAACGAGATAACCCTGGACGGTCGTCGCGATGCCGCGGATGGCGAGGACGTCAAGATGCGTTTCGCGGCGTGCGGTTGGAATGTAATAGATGTCAAGGATGCAAATACGCCCGAGCCAATTATGTCGGCAATCGACCACGCGAAAAAGAGCGACAAGCCAACGTTAATCATATGCCGCACCGAAATCGGATACGGCACCAAAACCATGGGCACGGAAAGGGCGCACGGGGTAGTGTTAACGCGGGACGAATGTGTTGCCTTGCGAAAATCATTCGGCATGGGCGAGGGGTTTTTCACCGTCGACCGCGACGTAGAGGATTATTACGCACAACGTGTACGGGACAAGAGTGGTTCCAGTTCCGAATGGACAGATAAACTGGGCGCGATGAAGCGGTCATGTCCATCCCAATACCGCGAAATTTTGAAATTCATCGTCCAACCGACCGAAGATTACTTTACCGATGCAACGGGCAAGCCAATGGCCCTGCGCGATGCCGGTCATTCGATGCTAAACCAAATCTATCGACAAAATCCGCGCCTTTGGGGGGCGAATGCGGATATATCATCCACGACCAAGGCCTTTGTGCGCGAGGGCGGGATTTTTGCCGCGGGGAACCCGGGCGGTTCAGACATTGCATGTGGTGTACGCGAACACGGTATGGCGGCGATTGTTAATGGCTTGGCCTTGCATGGGTTCCATGCGTACTGTTCGACCTTTTTGGTATTTTCCGATTATGCGCGGCCCGCGATGCGTTTGTCCGCGTTGATGGGTCTGCCCGTGCATTATATCTTTTCACATGATGGGTTTGGAAACCCACCCGACGGCCCAACGCACCAAGGCGCCGAGAGCATTACGGCCTTGCGCATAATTCCAAACATGCACGTATGGCGGCCATGTGACGATATTGAAACCGCGGCGGTGTACAAATACGTTTACAAAAACATGCACCCAACGTGTACGATTTTATCCCGCGGTGGCGGCAAGACCCCAATAATTTCCGACATGTCACCCACCGACAGGATGCTGGCGGTGGAACGGGGTGGATACGTATTGGCGACATCCGTTCATGCGCCGCGGGTGACGTTGTTGGCGACCGGTGTGGATGTTGAATTGGCGTTGGAGGCAAAGCGTACCTTGGACGAAAATGGCATCGGGTCAATATTGGTCAGCATGCCTTCAACGGGAATTTTCGATGCACAAACCGAGGCATATCGCCTGGGTGTCCTGCGCCCCGATTTGCCTATTGTTGCCGTTGAAATGGGGACGGCGTTGGAATTGACAAAGTATGTTTGTGCAAACGGTCGGGTATTGAACTTTGACACATTCGGTCACAGCGGAACCGAGGCCGAGTTACGTGAAAAATTCGGTTTCACGGCCCAGAATATAATAACCCTAGTCAAGGAACTTCTTTAAGTTCTCGTACTGGATTCTTGCGTGCTTTTGTGATTCGTTAAAGAGTCTCTCGGCGTGTTCGGGGTTCATTTTTGACAACGTCTTGTACCGTGTTTCACACATCAGGAATTCTTTGAAATCCATTGTTGGTTCGCGGCTGTCTATGGTCAGGCCCCCTTCGGGGTGACGGCGGTAAAGTGTCCAATAGCCGCTGTCTACCGCCGATTTCATTTCGCGCATGCTGTTTGACATGTCTATGCCGTGGGCGATACATGTTGCGTATGCGATAACGACACTGGGGCCGTTGTATGCCTCGGCTTCTTGCAGGGCCCGCAGGGTTTGCGGCATGCTAGCACCCATTGCAATTTGCGCGACATACACATTTTCATAATTCATCAACATCATGCCCAGGTTTTTCTTGTTCGCCTTTTTACCGTTTGCGGCGAATTTGGCGATTGCACCCGCGGGGGTTGCCTTGGACGATTGGCCGCCCGTGTTTGAATAAACCTCGGTATCCAAAATCAAGATATTCACGTTCGCGCCCGATGCGACCACATGGTCCAATCCGCCAAAACCGATGTCGTACGCCCAACCGTCGCCGCCAATCATCCAAATACTGGCCGCGTCGCCCGTGATGTCTTTTGCCAATTTAATGCCATAACCGAATTCGGCGTTATCCTCGAACAGGCTGTTGGCCCATGCTGGGCCTCGGCCGTTTTCGTCTTTGGTGTATGGGGTGACGGGGCTGCTGCCTCCGTAAATACTGGTACAACCCGTGGCGTTTGCGATGACCATGCGGTCGCCAAAGAGTTGTGTAACCAATTTGATATATGGGGTTTGGCCACAGCCGCTGCAGGCACCGCTGAATTCAAAATATGGTTTTTTGAATTGTGTATTCTTAATATTGGTTGTTTCTATGTTTGGGGTTGGGATAGTTTTGCTGAATTCATAGTTTTTTTCCTCGGACACCTCGGCACGTTCCATCATGACCAAGGCTTTGTTTTTCGCGGGGCAAACATTCGCACAAACCCCACACCCCGTACAGTCACGTGGGTTTAATTGTATTCGATATTGTTGGTCGGGGAACCCAATGGCGGGCTTGGTTTCAAATCCGTCGGGTGGGTTGGCCAACAAATGTGGCCGAATTGTCGCGTGCGGACATGCCATAGAACACATGTTGCATTGAATGCAATTTTCGGGAATCCAACGGGGCAGGGTGGTTGCGATGTTTCGTTTTTCAAATTGACTTGTCCCTGTTGGTACGCGGCCGTCTGGTGCAAAGGCAGAAACAGGTAGGTCATTGCCAAGGAGTGCATTAACAGGCGCACAGAAATTGTCGAAATATTTGTTTCCCGTTTGTTCGGGTTTGTCATCGCCCAGGTTCGCCCAATTTGCGGGAACGGTAAATTGTTCCAATGCCGATTTCGCCGAATCAATCGCGGCGTGGTTCATGGCGACGATGGCCTCGCCCTTTTTTGAATATGATTTCGTTGCCGCGTCTTTCATGAATTTGATTGCATTGTCATATGGAATGACGGATGACAATTTGAAAAACGCCGATTGCATGATTGTGTTAATACGGTTGCCCAGGCCCAGTTCCCGCGCAATTTTATACGCATTGATGGTATAGAATTTGACGTTCTTTTGCGCCAAAACACGTTTCATACGGTTTGGCATGGCCGCCGCCAATTCATCATGGGACATAGAGGTATTCAAAAGGAAAGTTCCATCCCGCCGAATGTTTGAAATCATATCAAAGCGGTTGATGAACGTTTGGTTATGGCATGCGACAAAGGACGGGTTTTCGACCAAATACGCACTCTTGATTGCAGTACCCGAGAACCGCAGGTGACTTATGGTTGTTGACCCCGACTTTTTGGAATCATAGACAAAATATGCCTGGGTGTACATGTCGGTGTTCTCGCCTATTATATAGGTGCTGTTCTTATTCGCGCTGACCGTGCCATCCGCACCCAATCCATAAAACACATATCCGCCCCCATCCGCCAGTTTCGGGTCGGTTTCTATAGCCAGGCTTGTGTTCGTAACATCGTCATTGATGCCGATGGTGAAATGTTTTTTCGTAATATTGCGGAATATCGTGTTGACCATGTTGGGGGTGAATTCCTTGCTGGCCAATCCATAACGCCCCGATTGGACATGCATCATGCGCCCCTGTTCCAACAATGCCGCACAACAATCGGTGTACAATGGGTCGCCGACCGCGCCGCTTTCCTTGGTTCGGTCCAAAACCGTTAATGTTTCGGTCGATTCGGGTATCATTTTGACAAAATCCGCGGCCAAAAATGGGCGGTACAATCGAACCTTTAACAATCCGTACGATGGATTTTTCAATCGTCCCAGGGTTTCTTCGATTGTTTCACACGCGCTGCCCATCGCCACAACGACATGTTTTGGGGTTTTGGGGCCGACATATTCAAATGGTGCGTATTTTTTACCCGTCAGCTTGCCGACCTTGGTCATATAACCCTTGATTATCTTTGGCAATGCCGCGATGTGTTTGTTCGCCGCCTCGCGGTTTTGGAAAAATGTGTCGGGGTTTTGCGCCGTGCCCGCCTGGTGCGGGTTAGCAGGGGACAGGGCCCGTGACCGAAACCGTTCGACCATTTTCATGTTGACCAATTCGCGCATGGCCTCAGGCGCGATTGTTGTGATTTTGTTCATTTCGTGACTGGTTCGGAAACCATCGAAAAAGTGCAGGAACGGATACTCGGCTTCTATTGCCGACAAATGCGAAACCAACGCCATGTCTTGGGCTTCTTGGACACTGTTTGAACATATCATTGCAAAACCCGTTGAACGGACGCTGTAAATATCGCTGTGGTCGCCAAAAATCGACAGGGCATGGGTTGCCAACGTCCGCGCGGAAACGTGGATAACACATGGTAATAACTCGCCCACGATTTTATACATGTTAGGAATCATCAGGAGCAATCCTTGCGACGCCGTGAATGTCGTTGCCAACGCACCACCGGCCAGCAATCCGTGCAACGTTCCCGCCGCACCCGCCTCGGATTGTAATTGAACCACCGTCGGCACGGTGCCAAAGATGTTGGTTTTGCCCTTTGCCGACCATGCGTCCGCCATTTCGGACATGTCACTACTTGGAGTAATTGGATAAATTGCCGCCGATTCGGTCATGGCGTACGCCGCATGTGCCGCCGCCTCGTTCCCCGACATTACTTTTGTTTTGCTCATACCCTATAAGTATATCATGCGCAATGAAAACATTTTTGTATACATGTGCTAAACTTTCCCTATGAACATCCGATTCACATGCGAGTACAACGGCAAGAATTATCACGGGTTTCAACGGCAGAGCAACGGGGCCAGTATCCAAGGCGAATTGGAATCGGCCCTAGGGCGGTTGTTCAACGCGGATATAAAAATTACCGCCGCAGGGCGCACGGACGCAGGCGTTCATGCCTTTGGGATGGTTTGCAATTTTCATATCGAGGGCTTTTCGGCGAACGAGCGGTCGTTGTTCAAACTGGCCACGGGAATGAATGCCTTTTTGTCGCATGATATCGTCGTGCGGGATTTTGCGGTTGCCCCCGACGATTTCAACGCGCGAAAGAGTGCCAAACAAAAAACATACGTATACAAATATTATGTCAACCCGCACAGGAGTCCCTTGCGCGAAAATCACATGGCGCATATTTATAAAATGCCGAACATCGAAAAAATGGCCCAGGCCGCGGGGCACCTGGTCGGCCGCCATGATTTCACATCATTTTGTTGTACCGATTGTGACAAACCCGACAAAGTCCGCACCGTACGCGCCGTCGACGTTCATGCACATGCGGATGAAATAACAATCACCGTTGTGGGGGATGGATTTTTGCGAAACATGGTGCGCGTAATCGCGGGAACATTACTGGAGGTCGGCCAAGGCACCCGCAACCCGTCCGACATCGCGGGGATATTGGCGGCCCGCGACCGAAATGCGGCGGGTCTGACCGCGCCCGCATGCGGACTATGTTTGGTCAATGTGACGTATTGATTCCTCTTGCCGAAATTTGTGGAATCATGGTATAATAAAACTATATGGAAGAGGACACAGACGAAAGATTCAAACCACAACCGCCGCGGGCAAGGGGCTTCAAAGGCTTCTTGGATACTTTTTTGTCGCGCAACAAAACGGTATTAAGTGCCATGTACCTGTTGGCTATGGTTGTGTCGGGGACGCTCTTGGTTTTGTTGAACAACCCAGGGATTATGGCGTCTGGCGGCCCAACCGACCCCGTCGACCCACCGTCAACAATTAACGCCGTTCTTTGGTCGTTTATCGTCGTTGGCACGTTCCTGTTCGTAATGGGGGGCCTTTACATGTTCGCCCGCCGCCGCAATCGTACGCAAATATAGCTTTATACAACACAAAAAAGCACCTACGGGTGCTTTTCTTTTGACCAACCTTATTGAATCGACTATAATTGATTACAATATATATACAGGAGATAAAAATGAAAAAATTTCTAAAGGCCGCCGCCCTTGTGTGCGTGATGTTAATTTCCGTGACCTTTATGGTCGGATGCGGGGCCCAGGGCGAGCGGGGCGAATCCGCATTTGAAATCGCGGTACGTAACGGTTTCATGGGAACAGAACAGGAATGGCTGGCATCCCTGCAGGGTAACGGCGGCCAAGACGGCCAGGGCACGGACGAATTCATGCAAATGATTCGCGAATTGTACGAGGCATCCGATTGGCCTGGTGACTTCCTCTCGTTCTTGGCATATCATTTCCAAGGCCCAACAGGGCCCCAAGGGGGCGGTCAAGACCTGACCGAACATGCCCAGCGTGCCATTCGGTCATCCGTAGGCATAATAGCCAGTTTCAGTGTAGCAGGCGGGAACAGTGCCCAAAGTGGCAGTGGCGTTATATACCAACTGAACCATGCCGCGGGTGACGCATACATAATCACGAACTATCACGTCATCGGCCAATTCGTCGGCAATAACTATGTCCGTTCGACAAATATCGGCGTTTTCCTCTTTGGCATGCAACACACCGAGATGCGTATTCCCGCAACCCTCCTTGGCGGTTCCGCATTGCACGATATCGCAATCCTGCGTGTGCGTAATTCGGCGACCCTGCGCAATGCGCCTGTGTTGGCCGCAACCTTGGCCCCTAATGTGGTGCCCGTGCTTGGCTCGTCCGTTATGGCGGTTGGAAACCCATTGAATTTTGGTATCAGTGTCACAGACGGGGTAGTCAGCACCCAATCCGAACTAATCGAAATGCCGGGCATAGACGACCCGCGCGTGCGCCGTTCATACCGCGTGTTCCGAACAACGGCGGCAATCAACCCGGGTAACAGTGGCGGTGGGGTCTTTACCTCAACGGGCGACCTCCTTGGCATTGTCCAGGCACGTATGTTCAGTGACGGTGACCTGCCTATCGACAACATCGGTTACGTCATTCCATTGGATATCACCCTGCGTATTACGCACCAAATCCTGGACCGCGTAAATAACAGGGGGGAGTTCAACGGAACCCCGCTCTCCATGCGCCGCCCAATTTTGGGAATACAACAAGAATCAACCAACCCACGTTTTGGCATTGATACGGACGGCAACCTGTATATCCGCGAAACAATCCGCATCCGCGCGTTTGAAAGCCCGAACTTTAACATTAACCAGGTACTTATGATAGGGGACACCTTTACATCGGTAACATACGTCGTCCGCGGCCAGAGTGTCACGCGCGAGGTCTACCGCCTCCACCATCTGCCTGATGCCCTCATCGATGTTTATCAGCCAACAACCGTCACGTTCGGCATAATTCGCAACGGAAACCCAATGTCTGTAAATGTCACCGTACATCCGTGAAATCAATATTCTGTATAAACCTATCACACATACCACAATATGTTGTGGTATGTCACGCCAACATGTTGTGTCATATGTATACACATGAAGAACGTTTTGATTGTTTTTGGCGGGCGCAGTGTCGAGCACGACATTTCAATCCTGACCGCCCTGCACGCGTATAAACATACGCCAGAGGGATGGTGTGTGCGTTTGGTGTATTTGACCCGCGATAATGTATTCGTCACGGGGCGGCGGTTGGCCGACTTGGATTTTTACATAAATGGCGTACGAGGTGCGCGGGAAGTGCATTTTTCCCATGGCGCAATGTTTCGCCGTGGGAAAAAGATTTGCGATGTCGATGCGGTTTTGAATTGCTGTCACGGTGGCGTGGGCGAGGGTGGCGAACTGGCGGCCTTTTTCCGTGTCCACGATATCCCGACGACGGGGCCAAACATGGTGTCGGCGGCAAATCTAATGTGTAAAACGACCACGCGGCGGGTTTTGACGGCGGCGAACGGCTTCCCCCAGCCCCAATTTCATTCCTTTTCCGTCGCCGACTATGAAAAATCACCCGATTCGGTCGTATCGGCCATTGAATCGGTGTTGCCGTACCCCGTAATTGTCAAGCCAAACGCATTGGGCAGCAGTATCGGCATATCCACCGCCACAAATCGTGACGAATTGGTTCGCGCCGTCGACTTGGCGGCCACCTTGGATGGGCGGATAATCGCAGAGGAGTTGATTGCCGACCCCATCGAAATCAACTGTGCGGCGTATCGCGACGGGACGGGGGTCCATCTGTCAAAATGTATGGTCATCGAAAAGGACGCGGTGTATGATTTTGAACAAAAATACCTGGCAGGCGGGACGGCCACCCACAAAAAAGGCGGTGCACCGACCGAGGCACCAGAAATGTCCGCAATTTTCGACGAAATCCGACGGCAATTGCGGGATGCGTATGAGCTGTTCGATGTTTCGGGTGTTGTGCGGGCGGATTTCTTGGTCAAAATGGGGGATGATGGCCCAACGGTGTATTTGAATGAAGTCAACACGGTTCCGGGGTTCCTGTCGTACCACTTGTGGCTTGCGGCGGGGGTGTCGTACACATCCCTTATCGAGAGGGTGGTCACCCAAGCCATCACAGAGTCACGGGCCACAAAAACAACATCATTCACCAGTGGGGTATTGGCAAAAAACCGTTCCTTGGTCGATTGATTGTATTGATGTGTGTGACGTACTACCGTATATGGTGGTGTGTGTGGGAAATTCGACGAAAGTTTTTCCGTTAATATAGGGATTATTCTTTACAAACCGCCGTCTTTGGTCTATAGTTTATGTCATATGGCAAAAAACACATCAATGACCGTGTTGCACTCTACATCTCCGTCAATGTTCGTCCACAACCCGTGGCTCGATTCTTCCATATGCGGAAACGGCAGGGTGGGCGCGGCAATAACGGGCGCATATTGTAATGAAAGACTGCTTATCAATCATTCCGACCTGAAACACGGCGGATATACGGGCGTGTTGCAAGACGTCAGCGACAAATTGGTAACCCAGCGCAAGGTTTTCGCCGATGGCAAGGTCATCGACGCCGAAAAGACCTTGGCGGGCGAATTTGCAAAGAAAAACTACAAACCTTCACCCGAACTGCCCCTGCCCGTGGCAACCATGACCATGGATTTTTTCCAAGAAGGGCAAATCGCCGACTATTCCCGCATGACCGACATGGAATCGGCAGAGGTCAGTGTAATGTTCAAAGCCAGCGGCACCACATTTGAACGCCGCATGTTCGTTGACCGTAAAACCGACGTGATTGCGTTCACGGCAACGCACGCGGGCCCGCAAAAGCTCCGTATGCGCCTGGGCATCAATTCGGACGGTAAAACGGGCGAGACCATCAAATGCGAGGGCGGTTACCTGATGTTCGCGGCGAAAAACACCGCAACGTCCGATTATGGTATCGTCGCGCGTGTAATTGTCGGCGGGGGAGAGGCCGCGATGGATGCAACTGGCATGACAATTAACAACGCTGACACGGTCACCATATTTACAAAGGCTTTTATCTCTGGCGGGCGCGAAGCCCAGTTCAAAGAACTGCGAAAACAACTGGGCGAAATCAAGCACAGTTATGATAAATTGGCGTCCGCAAACGAATCCGTACACAAAAAATTATTTGCCGAGGCCCAGTTTGAATTAACGACCGAAAAGGGCGAAGAAACAAATACCGCCGCGCTTGTCGCTCTGGCGGCCGATAACGAGCTCTCTCCAGGGCTTGCTGTTCGCCTGTGGAATTTTGCCAAATACATCGCAATATGCTCTGGCGGCCCTCTGGTGACGTCTGGCGGCCTGTGGGTGGGCGCGGGGTCGGACACGAACGCCGTATTCAACCTGAACAACGGGGCACAATTGACATATGGCTCGACAATGCTCTCGGTCAATCCCGACTCACTTTTGCGCGCCATCGACTATTTCGACGGCTATGCCCAAGACCTGAAAAAAAATGCCGCCCGCGTGTTCGGCGCAAAGGGATATTTTGTTCCAAACATCACGTCCCCTGGCTCGGCCCTCTTTGGCGCGGTCGATGCAAAAACCCTGCACTTTATCGCGTCACCCGCCTTGGCTGCAAACCTGTTCTATAATTACTTCTTGGCCACCGCCGACCAAAAGATTTTGAAACAAAAAATCTTCCCCTTTATGACCGAGGTCTTTAATTTCTACTCCGACTTCCTGAAACTCGACTCCGCCGGCCTCTATACAACTATTCCCAGCTACAGTCCCGACAGCACCCCTGGTAATATAATAGGCGGCAAACCCCTGCAAAACTTTGCATTCGCAACAAATTCTACAATTGACTTCTTGGCCATCGGCGCGTTGTTGGATAACCTTATCCACGCGGCCGAAATCCTGGGGCAACGGGGCAGCATCCCAACATGGACGGACATGAAGCGCAAAATCCCCGTCGTTTCGGTAAATGAAAAGGCTAATTTACGCGAGTACAGCAACAGTGCCTTTATCGACGGCGCGAACAACTGTGGCGCACTGCATACTTATGGCCTGTACCCGCTGAAAAACTTCTCGTTCAACGATTTCGAGGTCGCCTATAAACCCGCCATCGCAACACCCGCGGGCGCAACAATTTCCGTCCGCACGGCATCGGCAAACGCGGTACGCGCAAGGATGAGCGGCTGTGGCCACGTCCAAACCGCACGCACTCTGGCCATTTATGCGGCGCAACTGGCAAACGCGGGCGATGAACTCTCTACCCGTGACGCGATTATTCGATTGCTTAACTGTTTCGCGCCATCGGGGCTGGGCCTTTCAAACGACTGGCGGGGCAGTGGCTTTACAAAAAACACCCCACCTTCAATCGACATCGGCACAAACCTGGGGTTCGCCAACGCAATCACCGAATGTTTGGTTCAATCGGACAAACGCAACCTGCGCATCCTGCCTGTCATGTTACCGGGCTTTGACGAGGGCGCTATCTCTGGCATAACAACCGATTTTATGGCTAAAATCAATATGGATTGGTCGTTGCGCCGCGGAAAACTGACCATCAAAATCATTCCAAAAACAACATGCACAATCGACATTTTCTTCCCCGATGACTTCCGCAAACCACGAGGCAAAGAAATCAAACTGGAAAGGGACAACAGCCTCCGCAACGTCAAACTAACCGCGAACAAGGCATGGAGTATCGAATTCTAGGAATTTTCATATATTAGTAAGGCATGAAAATCGTATTCACCGGCGGGGGAACCGCGGGCCACGTCACGCCGAATTTGGCATTGATGCCGTACTTTGATGAACCACATTATATCGGTGGCGACGGGATTGAAAAAACCCTGATAACCAAAAATTACCACCAAATAACAACGGCCAAACTCCGCCGTTCGCTCTCGCCCAAAAACCTTGCAACACCGTTTAGGGTCATGCGGGGCACGCGAGAGGCCAAAAAACTCCTCCGCGAAATCAAACCCGACATTGTATTTTCAAAGGGCGGGTTTGTCGCATATCCCGTCGTCGCGGCGGCGGGAAAACTGGGCATCCCCGTAATCATTCATGAAAGCGACATGTCAATGGGCCTGGCAAACCGCATGTCGGTAAAACACGCCGACACAATCCTGACCACATTTGAACAAACCGCCGACGAATTGCGAAAAAAATACCCCAACAAAAAAATCATTCACACGGGCGCACCGATAAGGCCAGAGGTCTTTCGCGGCGACCCCACAACAATCCCGCACCGCGGCCCGCGGAACCTCCTGGTAATGGGGGGCAGCCAAGGTGCCACCGCAATAAACACCGCCCTCGTCACCGCCTTGCCGAACCTGGACGGCTATCAAATCCTGCACATAACTGGCCGTGGCAAATCAACCACCATAACCGACGACAAATACACCCAAATGGAATACATGAACAACATCCCCGACGCCCTGGCATGGGCCGACATCGTCGTCGCCCGCGCGGGTTCCAACACTGTCTGCGAACTCCTCGCCCTCGGCAAATCCGCCGTCCTAATCCCTTATCACGCGGGGCGGGGCGACCAAATCCAAAACGCCGAATTCGCCCGCACCCACGGCGCAGCAATCCTGCTACAACCCGACTTAACCCCCGAAACCCTAATCACCGCAATCAAATCCGCGCCCACAATAACCCCCGTCAAATCCCTCAACGGCCGCGCCCGCATCGTCGAAATAATCACAAACTATTCAACAAGGTAAGCCAAATGGCTACATCGACTGCCTCCTCGCGAATAGTTTATCTCCACCCAAAAAATCCTTTTTCCCTTACCAGGCCAAAGGTGCGGATGAATAATTTGCATCGCAAATTTTCATCACGGTTTTTGGCCGTGGGGGTATTAACAAAGGGGAACCCCCCTTTGTTCGTTTTTTTGCGCTACTTTTTTTGCGGAAAAAAAAGTAGCTATAAAATAATTACAAATTTTTGTCAGTAACCCCCTTGCACAAAAAAAACCACATGTTAGTTTATAGCAAGCCACCCCCATGACTATAGTTACTATCTCGTGGCGGTTCGACAAAACTTCTATTAAATGGACGGAATTTTTGTTACACCAACACGCACGATACGGCTAATCTAGAGGGGTACAGCACACAAGGAGGCATTACGAATGGAACACATGGCACACACAATCACAAACGAGGGCGAACAAATGAACAACAACAAAGTCTTGCTACAAGGGGTGATTGTCGACGACCCAAGGTACAGCCACGAAATGTTCGGCGAAGGCTTCTACGAAATGACAATGAGCGTCCAACGCCTGTCAAACGTCGTTGACCTTATCCCTATCACATTGTCCGAACGCCTTATCGCTGACCAAAAAATTATCCGAGGCAAGGAACTAATCGTCCGCGGCCAATTCCGCAGCTATAACAAACTGGTCGGCAACCGCAGCAAACTCATGCTGACCGTCTTCGTGCGAGAGGTTCTGGACGAACTCCCGGTCGAAAACCCAAACGTCATCGAATTAATGGGCTATGTATGCAAAGCCCCAATATACCGCACAACCCCATTCAATCGCGAAATCACCGATATCCTGGTCGCGGTCAATCGGGCATACAACAAATCCGATTACATCCCCGCAATCGCATGGGGCCGAAACGCCAGATTTGCCGAGGGTCTTCGTGTAGGCGACCGCGTATTCCTATCCGGCCGTATCCAATCACGTGAATACCAAAAACGCCTGGACGACGGCACCGTCGAAACCCGCGTTGCATACGAAATTTCGGTCAACCGAATAGGGGACACCGAAATCGAATCCGTCCTGGGTGACACCCTCTCGGAAACATTCCTGTCCGACAACGACAACGTCATTGACGAGATTCTGGGAGGCTAGAAAACCCCCCCCCCAACAAAAAACACAAAAATCAATAACCCCCCCCAAGCTTCGCTTTCGGGCCAAACGAAAATCCTGCGGATTTTGCCCGAACTATTCGGTTAACCCTGCGGGTGCATTGGACTGGCTAAACTCTAATCGCTTTTTCCGAAAGTACTTCACATAAAACACCGCGACACTAATAATGATAAAAATCTCTATCCCAATCGCAATGATGTTTTGGTTCCGCACATGATTGACCATAACCATCGAACACCACGTAACCCGCGAAATCCGTATCCAATGAACCCCACGCTTCCAACTGCCGAAATCGACAAACATACTGGCGGCCACCAACGGAATGTCAAACCACCACCAATTCCCAATCAACGCAACAATAACCGCCACAACCACCGACCCCGCCATAAACGCACACACAACAAAAATCGATAACGCGCGGTTCTTTGGCGCATACCGTTCGACCAACAAAAACGACCCGTCACGAAAAAACCCTATCGAATAAATCCCAACCAACAACCAATCACCCAACAACGCCGACCCAACCGCCATCATCGCATTAAACGCCATGACAAAAACCAACGTCCACTTCTTTTTCTTAATCTGGTACGCGCAAATAATGGATATCAACGCAAAAAATGTAAACACCTGGCTAACAATCCAACCCGTCGTAATTACCTCTGGAATCATAACAATAGCATACACCCTTTCCGCCCATCTACGCACCAAAAATCTGAACCTTTTGACACCCCAAATTTTGATGTGGTAGAGTACGGTAAAGGGGTGCAAATGAAAAAGAAAATAATTATCGGTGTGGTTGTTGGTTTAATTTTAGCTTTGCTAGTTGGAGGCGTGATACTCGCAGGGTGTTTATGGCCGCGGGAGGAAGAGGGCGAATGGCCAGTAGAAGTTTCCGTGACATTGTGATAAAGTTAAAACAAAGGGGTGCATATGAAAAAACAAATAATAACATGGATTATTGTGGGGATTTTGATTTTGGCCATATTTTGGGGAACGATGGCCATCATAGATTATAGACACCGTAATAGGGGTTATGACGAATTTGACCCGATAGATACTGTAGGGTCTGCCACAAATGTAATGTCTCTTACGACAAGGGTGAATACAGATATAAAATTAGTTGAACCAGAGGCAAGACGACGCAGATGGACAATGGCGGATAATTTCAGTGAACATGTCATTTCCGTTGTGTTGACACACCAAGCGACAATGCAATTTCGTGAAATTACGGCATATGATTTCCCAGAATTGGGGCATGTTTACGTTGAAGAATTAACCGCACCGACAACGGCATTGGCATTTCACCAGACGATGGGGATAAGGAGTTTTTCGGATGAGGGAAGGTCGCTTGAAATCAACCTAAAAACTTTCAGAAGAATTTTGACAATACAGTTAGGCGAGCCAGGTAAAGCAAACATTTTGCACGCGATTAGATTATTGGAACAAAGAACGGATGTTTATTCCGCCGAACCAGACACATATATAGAATATGATGCGGTTCCATTTATTCCCAATGACCCACGTTTCCATGAACAATGGGCGTTGCAAAGCATAGGAGTCCACCATGCATGGAGATTGGCAAATGGCGCGGGGGTAACGGTAGGTGTAATTGATAGCGGAATTCAAGCAAATCATGAAGATTTAATAACCAAAGTTGACCGCAGTTTGAGTATGGGCACGTATTACAGGAGCAGAATTTGGCCATTTCCTGAACAGATAATATCAATCGACCCATTTGTTGACGAGCGCAGAAATGACGCAGGGCATATCGTTGGTCATGGCACACAGGTAGCAGGGGTAATTGGAGCAAGTGTTGGTAATAACATAGGGATAGCGGGTGTTGGAAGGCATGCAAGCATTGCCTCATTGAGAGTAGCGATGCGTGGAAACCCAAGAAGGACAGCAGCAGTGCGTGCAATTATACACGCAACTAGTCGTGGAATTCCGATTTTGAATTACAGTGCAGGAGGCGACAACCGTTATAGCGATATTGAAACGGCTATACGTGATTTCCCTGGGTTATTTGTTGCAACCGCAGGTAACAATGCACAAAACAATCGCCGATTCCCAGGTGCGTTAAATCTTCCAAATGTGATTGGTGTTGGGGCCCTTGATAGCAATGGCCAAAGGTCAATATGGCGAAATAGTGCGGGAGTATACGCAGGAAGTTCAGGCTTTGGAACGAACATAGAAATATTTGCACCAGGGTCGAACATTTTGACTACTTCCCCGACGGGATATGTTTCCGTCAACGGCACATCCGTTGCCGCCCCACATGTTGCGGGTGTTGCGGCATTGATGCTATCTCTCATCCCAAATTTAACGGGGCCACAGTTGCGGGTGTTGCTGATGGATACCGCCGACACAATAACAATCACCGACCCACACGGCAACCCTATGCAGGTTCGCAGTTTGAACGCCGAAAATGCGGTCCGTCATGTGATGGGGTTGCCATTGGCAATTCGTACGGCGGAACAATTACAACGAAACCTTACACGTATTCCAAGCGCACGATATGAATTAATGAACAACATCGACCTCGCGGGCCGCGAATGGCAACCAATCCCAAATTTCACGGGCACCCTGGACGGCAACGGCCACACAATCAACAACATGCGAATTACAAACATGCATGTAACTGGTGAAACAAACATAGGACTGTTCGGTGTCAACAGGGGAACCATCCGCGGTATTTATGTCGCCAACGCCTATATCGGCATGGGTCGGGTTCCACATGTCTTGAACGTTGGAATAATAGCCGGCCAAAACTTTGGAACCCTCTCGGCGGCACATGCATCTGGAACGGTACGTATAAACAGTCCACACAGCCGCGTCGGTGGCATTGCTGGCTGGAATCACGGTTTGATTCAGTATTCTTGGTTGCATAATAATTCTCGCATGTACGGCGAATGGTATTTGGGAGGTACGGTTGGTGTCAATGACGTCACAGGCACCGTTCGGGCTTTATCCGTCCACCGCGCAACCTTGAACCACACATTGTCCTATATGAGAAGGCCAGCAGGTGGAATAGTAGCCCTAAACAGAGGCAGGCTGGATGATTTAACGATATTGTACCTAACATTACAAAATGCGGGGGTAACCCCTGGCATGGACGGTGTTTCACCGCCAATGGGTATGATTGTCGGTGAATCCGCCAGTGGAAGTATAAGTCGTCTATCAGTAAACCCAGCGGCCAATTTGGTGCCTGGGCAACTGTCGTCGGCCCAGCGTGTCTATTTCGGAACACAGAGCAGCCCCAATGTGTTGCGATGGGGCGGACGTATTATCGGCACAACGGTACACCCCTAACCCCACAAACAACCGATTGACCCACATCACTAAATAGGATATAATTGTAAACATGGTATTTAACTGGGAAAAACAGGGCACAAAACGGTTCGTCACGAGCATGTCAATATTACTGGCACTGACCGCCGTGTTCCTCCTGCGATGGGCAACAATCTATGTATTCGATGCATTCGTACTATTCTTGGCATGGTTCGCCTGCTACGAGGTATTCCGTGCAAAAAAACTCGGCGACCGTGGCGTGCGCGACTACTACATGTATCCGTACATCGCAATATCCTATATGGCGTTCCTGATGGGCGTATTGGTCGACACACCATTCCCGTTCTGGTTGCACGCGGTAATGCAGGTCATAATCATCGCTGTCCTGGCCCTCTACGTCTATATCATGAGCACCACTGACAAAGATCTGCAAAAACACTGCAAGCTCTATAAACTGGACATGAAGCGAGAGGTTCGTACCGTCGTTCTCGAATACCTCAAACTCATCCTCTGGCCGGCACTCCTCATAATGACCCTCATCCCTCTGAACCACCTCGGCGGATTTATCGTTCACATAGGGGACAGCGGGGCGGCGGCAATCCCACAACTCGGCCTCTTTGCCTTGCTCATGGTATTCGCCATCACAATATTCACCGATACATTCGCACACGTTGTCGGTGCCTTGATGCGGGGCAAAAAACTGGCCCCAAACATCAGCCCCAACAAACACATAACTGGCTTTGTCGGCGGCATCTTCGGCGGTATCGTCGGGGCGTTGCTGGTCGGCCTAGTCATGAGCACCAACTCCCAAATCCAACTATTCATGGAAGGCCGTATTGGTTACGCCGTGGCCGCAAACTGGTTCATTATCGCGGTCGGTGCGGTCGGTGCAATCCTTGCACAACTGGGCGACCTGTACGCCTCGTTCGTAAAACGCCGTGCAGGGATAAAGGACTATGGCAAATGGATGCCTGGCCACGGCGGCCTGATGGACAGAATAGACGGCCTTATGATTGTTTCAACGTTTATGCTGGCTGTCATGTTGGTTGTAACATTCCTGCTTTAATCGTGCTATGCTAAACGCATGAGCGAGAACATCCTTGAACTAACAACGAACCTGTCGTTTTACCACTCGACGGCATATCGTTTCATGCGTTTCCGCGACTGTACATATAACGAAGACACGGACACATTGTCGGCCGTGTTTTTATATGAATCCGACCTACACGACCGTGTAGAGGCTCTGCGGCCCAAATTAGAAGAAGCCTTCATCGCCGAGGTGGAACAAGAAATCGGCAAAGGCACAACATTCATCTTTGAATACGAACGCAGCTACATCGACGAAATCCTCCTCCAACTGCAACTAAAATCATTCCTATCAACCTCGTTCGCCGTACTCGGCGGCCTAAATGACGAAGACGTCTTGGTCACCGTAACCGACGACGGATACTCGGCATCCATATCAATCCCATCACAATGCATTGACTATGTCAAAAGCCACAAACTCTGGATTGAATGGAAACAAATCTTACGCGCCCACCACTTCGCAACGTTTACATTCCATTTCCATGAAAAGGCCGTCGACGATACACCCGTCGACCTGTCACAATTTGATGTCGTTGACATGCCAACGGGACCGCGCGTGGACAAAACCATGCCCGTCGGAAACATTGAATATTATCTCGGCGTCCCAATAAAGGAACGCCCAATCCGCATCCAATATCTTCGGGTAACGGCCGAGGACCAGGTCATCGCGGGAAAAATCAAATTCCTGAAACAACGCGAATTCACAAAAAAGACCGAGGACGGCGACGAAACCAAAACATTCTGGACATTCGTCCTGGACGACGGCAAAGACCGAACCCAATGCGTGTTCTTCCCAAATCAAAACTCGTTCAAAAAATTTGAAAAGCTAACCGAAGACACCGCGGTCGCCCTAATCGGAACGAACACCGAACGCAACGGCAGCATCTCCTTCCGCGTTCGCGGCGTTTCATTGGCAATGCTAAAGTAGCGTTGCATCACCAACCTTGTAACCCTTTTCACCAATTTGCGAAATCAATAACTCTAACATAGGTGCCATCCCCGAATTCGCAATATGGAACAGGTACACACACCCTGGATGCACCCGCCGCGTCAACTTGTCCGCGTTCTTTTGCGCGTCTATCGGTTCTTTGCCCCAATCAACACACGCGCCGCTCCACATCACCGTTTTTAATCCCAATGCATGCGTCTCTCGTAACACCGTTTCACTTATCCGACCCTTTGGCGGCCTAAAATATGTAATCGGCGCGGCATCAACAAACTTTTCCTTGTACATGACATCAAAATCTAAAATGTCCTTTCGCATCGCCTCCACCGACAGTGTGGGCAAATCCCGATGTTTGTCCGTGTGATTTCCAATAACATGCCCCTCGTCCAACATACGGCGAACATGCGCCTCCTCGGTCAAATAATGTCCACACAGGAAAAATATCGCACGTATGTCATTCTTCTTTAACACATCCAAAACATCATTCGTATACCCGGCCTCATACCCCAGGTCAAATGTAAAATAAACCTCTTTCTTGGTCGTGTCACCGACAAACAACCCATTATACTCGCGCAACAACTCAACTGTCCCGGGCGGGGGAACGGGGGTTACCTCATGCTCGTTCATCTTTAACCCCCAATTAATCGCGGGGGACATCATAACCATCGCCATACATAACAATCTTTTCATGGTATTATATTGCAATGAATTCACTTGAATTATCACACGACTTTTTATCTGCGGTCATCAAACACGGCGACACCGTCGTCGACGGAACAATGGGCAACGGCCACGACACACTTTTCCTCGCCCAATTAACGAACAACGTCTTCGCCTTTGACGTCCAACAATCGGCTCTTGACACAACCCGCGCCCGCTTAAATGGGCTGCCCGCAACCCTCATCCACGACGGCCACGAAAACATCGACAAATACGTAACCGCCCCCATACGCGCCGCAATTTTCAACCTCGGCTATCTTCCTGGCTCGGACAAAACGGTAATAACAAAATCGGACACAACAATCACCGCTTTGGAAAAGACCCTCAACATGCTCGCCATCGGCGGACGTATCTCAATCATGGTCTACCGCGGCCACGACGGGGGAATATGCGAATCTAATTCAGTAACAGACTTCGTATCCAGCCTAGGCACCAACTTCAACACAAAAATATCCGACCCACGCGGCGGAACATCCCCATTTCTGATTATGATTGAACGAACTGTCTAATCGGGCAACTCAATCTTACGCTGACCTGGAACAATCGAACGATTAACAAATCGCGGCTTGCGTTCCACCGCCCGCCCCCAAATCGCCTCGTACAACAACCGCGCCCGCTCGTCAATCTCTATCAACGCACGATAATACGCCGACAACTTCGGCTTGATTTTATTACCGCGCACAACCATAGGCGTTCGCGAGTTCAAACACAACGCACTAAACAAATTATCCGCCTGGGTACTAATCGCCAACAAATTGGTATATGGCACCCACTCATTCTTGTACAAAAACGCGATATGCCGCTTTGTCACCCCCAAGGCACTATGTAACGCCAACCGCGCAATCCGACTAACGGCAAACCTCTTTGTCGGTGCCTCTTCCTTTAATTGCTTGTATGTGGTGGGGTGCAGGTTCCTAATCAACCCCACAATCTCCTCATTGCTGTTGTAAACTTCCTCATCCAACCGCGTCATTATGGAAAACAACACCGCCGACCCAAAAGCATCAAAATTCTCACGGGTTAAATAAGACAGGGCAGACGGCCGCCGCAACACCAACCCGGGCTCGTCACCACCCCCCGCAACACCATGCGTAGCCAACATAACCTCACGAATCTGACTCGCACTCGGTGCCTGTATGCGTTGCACACCCATAGGAACGACCCCGCCACCAATACGGGTCAACTCTTTCAAATACTCAATCCCCAGGATATTATTACTGCTCGTCATCGTGGCCTCGATAACCTCGGACGGAATTTTCGGCAACATTCGCTTAATAACCTCTGTCCGCGCCTTGTCAAAACTAATCCCTTTTTTAAGGTGTCCATCCATATACTTTGTAAACTCTTTTTCACGCTTGACCTGTGCGGTCGCAATCGCCCTAATTACACTAATGTCCTTGCTCTCGGTACCAAAGACCAAATAATTCACATGCGGAAAACTAACGGCTATTTTCACCGCCGCCTTTGCAAAAACCTCGGCATTACCGGTGGCAAAGGCCGCGGGGATTTCCACCACCGCATCGGCCCCCGCACGAATGGCGGTTTCGGCTCGTGAATGTATCTCCAAAATGGCTGGCACGGCCCTCTGGGTAAAATTCCCACTCTGTATAATTAAAACATGCGTACACTCGGTCAACTCCCGCGCCCGCTTGATAATGTATTCATGCCCCCGATGCAATGGGTTAAACTCCGCAATAATCGCCGCGACTTTCACCTTGTTCATAAGGCCAGTGTATCACACCAACCCTATTCTCCAACTATTTCGGCTAACGACTTTATCGTATGCGAAATCCTTTCAATAAAGATTTTGATAAATTCCTGCATCGCCGCGACTTCTTTCTGTAACTTCTCAATCAATTCCTTAACATTTTCTTCCATAATGTTTGTCTCCCCTCAACAGGACAACAAGTCCTGTTTTATGCAACTTAACATCATCAGACCTACCTTGTCAATAAGATAATATGGAAACATTTGCAAAAAGATTAAAAGAGTTACGAGAAGAAAAGGGAAACACAAAAGCGAGCATGGCAAGGCTGTTAGGTGTAACAGAGCGAGCTTATAGAAGATATGAAGATTGCGAAGCTCAACCAAATATGCAGGCCATTGTAAAACTAGCAAAGTTTTTCGGTGTCAGTACAGATTATCTCCTTGGGATAGTGGACGTTTAACCGCTTTTTGCTATATAATCATGTTATGAAAATCTTGGTACTAAACTGCGGCAGCAGCACTCTCAAACACCAACTAATCGACATGCAAACCGAACGGGTCATCGCCTCGGGCGTATTTGAATCAATCGGGGGCGAAAACTCCCACTATTGGTACGGATACCGCGGCCCCGAACAACGCACGGACGTCGCAATCCAAACACACAAAGAAGCCGTTAAAATCCTGCTCGAACTATTGGGGGACCAGGTTAAATCAATCCGCGCAATCGGCCACCGCGTCGTCCACGGCGGCGAAAAATATAGGGCCAGCATCATCGCAACACCCGAGGTTCTCGCGGGCGTGGACTCTGTCTCGCACTTTGCACCATTACATAACCCCAAAAACCTCATGGGCGTCCACGCATGTATGTCCGTATTCGGCCCCGACATCCCAAACGTGTTGGTGTTCGACACCGCATTCCACGGCACAATTCCCAACTATGCCCACCTGTACGCAATCCCGCAATGCGAATATAACGACCACGGCGTCCGCAAATACGGCTTCCACGGAACATCATACGCTTATGTGTCACGGGTGGCCGCCCAAATGTACGGCAAAAACCCCCGCGACCTCAAAATGGTCATCGCCCATCTGGGAAACGGGGCCAGCATGTGCGCAATAAACGGGGGCAAGAGCCTCGACACATCCATGGGCATGACTCCGCTAGAGGGCCTTATAATGGGCACCCGATGCGGCGACATCGACCCAGGCGCGGTCGCCCACCTCGCACGGGCAAAGGAACTCTCCGCCGATGCGATGATGGCGTACCTGAACAACAGCTGCGGACTCGCGGGCCTCTCTGGAATGGGTACCTCCGACATGCGAACAATCACGGCAAATCGTGAAACGGACGCGGGTGCGAAATTGGCTTTCGACGCATACGTCCACCGCGCGGTTCGATACATGGGCGGGTACATCGCGGCTCTGGGCGGCGTAGATGCAATCGTCTTCACGGGCGGCGTTGGCTGTAACAACATCGCGGTTCGCCGCGCGATTATGGAAAAACTACAATTCTTGGGCGCGGACATAAATTGGGGTATCGGTGACAAACTCAACGGCACGGGGGATGGCCGCAACGGCACCGCCGAAATCTCCGCACCAAATGCACGCATCCGCACATTCGTCATCACAACGAACGAAGAACTGGAAATAGCAACCGAGGCCAAGAAGTTACTTGACAACCCCAACACATAACAACTATAATGGTTGGGTAATTAATTCCAAGAGGGAGATTGAAAGAACATGGCAGTTCCAAAGACCAAAGTTTCCAAATCACGCCGCGACATGCGTAACGCGGCTAACTTCCGTGCATCGGCAACCACATTGACCGAATGCCCACAATGTCACAAACCTGTGCGCCCGCACTGCGTATGTAAAGAATGCGGCTACTACAAAGGCACCAAACGTATCGAGGTCGCATCTGACAAAGCATCGGCAGAATAATTAACCCAAGAACGTTAAAACATCATTAACAAATCTTAACGGCTGGTCAATGTATGCAAAATGACCGGCCTTTTTGTATACTTTCAACCGACTGCCCAAAACCAACCTGTTCCATATCCGGCCATGCCGAACTGGTGTGGCTGTATCATGCTCTCCAAATATCAACAACACCTCATGCATAATCAATTTAATATCTGGCCGCAAATCCCTATTAACGATATGGTTAAATGTCTGCTTACCATGGGGACAAAGACCCCGATACTCAACACTCCCAGGCTTCCGAAACAACTTGTTAAACCTAACCCGCATCCACCGCCTAACCGATTTCTTGCGAACCCCCGCCGCCCCCGTCAACACTAACTTGCCATATCGACTCGGATTACGTTGAACCAACAACGCCGTAATCCGCGCCCCAAAACTGTGCGCCACTATATGACACCGCTTGACACCGTGCGCGTCCAAATACCTCTCAATAAACTTGGCATAACCTTCTAATGTCATGGCACCATCTGGCCAATCCATAGGCATGGCGGGAACTAAACACCGAAAAGAACTAAAAAAGGGCAGTATCGGCGCAAAAGAATTCCCATCACCACCCCAACCATGCAGGAACAGTATAACATTCATAAACCACTATATGACACCAATGTCTTGGCTTGCGAATATCAACATGATAATGATACAATGGTGGTAATATGAATCTCTTTCCAATAACCGTATCTTTGGATACCCTCATCATGATGATTGTCGTGACCATACTAAACGCGGGCGCACTATCACTTATCTCATTCAAACTGGTACATATGTTACAAGGCGGTGGCTACCGAACAAACCCCTACATCGACGCCGCCTACGATAAACGCATCCGCTATTTCAATCGACTGTTTTCGTTGGGTCTCCTTGCAATCGGCGCAATGATAATCGTCAACACGATATTCTACCAATTCACCGACATCCCCGCATTATCGTATCTGGGTTTTCTGTTCTATGCGTACCTCGTCACCATGTTCTTAATAAAGCTCTTCCGTGAACGCATAAAAATCCCCCTGCGCTTCACGCCCCGCGTCATCCGCCTGTACATAACGATATTCATCCTCTGCGCGCTATTCACATTCTACTTCATAATGCTCGGACTGGCCCTACCATGGTACGGCCACATCGGCTTCTCCCTCATCGCAATCATCCCAATACTGCTACCATCAATCGTCCTGCTGGCAAACTACATCATGTGGCCAATCGAGGCCTCTATCCGCCAACACTACATCCGCCGCGCAAAACGAAAACTCAACTCGGCCGAATATCGTGATGTCATACGCGTGGGAATCACGGGCAGCTACGGAAAAACATCCTGCAAAAACATATTGGTCAAAATGTTGGCACAAAAATACAACGTCGCCGCGTCCCCATCATCCTACAACACCCCAATGGGCTTCGCCCTCACTATCAACAACGTGCTGCAACCTGGCCACGAAATCCTCGTCTTTGAAATGGGCCTGCGCTATCGCCGTGACATAAAACAACTATGCAAACTCTTCCAACCCCAACATGGAATACTAACGGCGGTCGGCTCCCAACACATTGAAACCATGGGGTCGCTCGAGGCAATCAAGGCCGAAAAATCCGAACTCGTCCGCGCCCTGCCTGAAAAGGGTATTGCAATACTAAACGGCGACAGTACCAGGTGCGCCGAGGTCTTTTCTGAAACAACCCTAAAAAACAAATACCTAACCACTCTTGAAACCCACGCCGCGAACATCGCGGTAACCTCGGACGGCGCAACATTCGACCTTATAATCGATGGCGAAACGGTATCGGTAAAAACCCAACTACTTGGGGAACACTCCATCCAAAACATCGCAATGTGTGCGGAAATGGCTTACCGTCTGGGCATAACACGCGAACAAATCGCAACGGCGATATCCGAACTGGAACCAATCCCGCACCGCCTGCAACTAATAAAATCATCAAACGGCGTAACAATTCTGGACGACAGCTACAATGCCTCCGAACACGGCACCCGCGCGGCCCTCGCTGTCTTGGAACTATTCGACGGCAAACGTGTCGTTCAAACACCGGGAATAATTGAACAAGGCACCAACGCGGACGAGGTCAACTTCAAACTCGGCTATCATATAGCCAAGGTAGCGGATGCCTGCATAATAATGAACCGCACCAACCGCGAGGCCCTCCGTGACGGCCTCCGCGCCGGGGGAATGGACCCCGCCAAAATCGAAACCGCCGACAATATCGACATGGCCAAAACCCTCTACCCAAAAATCCTCGCCCCTGGCGACACCCTCCTAATCGCCAACGACCTACCCGACAACTTCTCTTAATGCGAAAAGGCCGACCGAAAGTTAATTTCCCCAGAAAGGGAAGCCTTCAAATTTCTCCTAGACACTATTTACAAATTTGTCTATACTATCCACAAAAGGAAAACCCAATATGAAATACACTGCCAAAATGCTGGGGGAATTAACCCCCGCGCAATCGGCGTTGTTTCGGGAAATGGGCCACAGCGAGAAGTTCGGAAAACTCCTACTAAACAGGGGAATAGACAACAGGGAAAAAATAAACGACTTCTTTAACGTGGCGCCGACGCGCCTGCATGACCCGTTTTTACTTCGGGGCATGCGCGAAGCAACCGACCGAATAACAACCGCCATCACAAAACGTGAGAGAATCTTAATCATCGGCGACTATGACTGCGATGGAATTGTGGCAACCGCCATAATGTATAAATACCTAATTTCCCGCCGCGCCTCCGTCCGCTACTTCCTGCCTAACCGCGATGCCGACGGCTACGGCCTAACAATCGATCTCATCGACCGCCTCAACACGCGCTTCAAACCCGCACTTATAATAACCGTGGACTGCGGTATATCCTGTCCCGACGAAATCGCCCACGCAAAATCATTGGGCATCGACTGTATCGTCACCGACCACCACGCAATCCCCGACATAACCCCCGACTGTATCTGCGTCAACCCAAAATTCACCGACCAAGAATACCCGTTCAACGAACTCTGCGGTGCGGGTGTCGCACTAAAACTTGTCCAAGGCCTAGCGGGTGGAGGCAAACGCGGCATTGACGAGGCCCTTAAATACGTCGACATCTGCACCCTCGCAACCGTGGCCGACATCGTCGCCCTCCGCGACGAAAACCGCGCCATCGTGACATTGGGTCTTGAAAGACTGAACCGCGGCTCCAACCCCGCCGTGGCCGCCCTCGCCAAATCATGTAACGTCTACGGGCCCCTGCGCGCCTCCGACATCTCATTCAAACTGGGGCCAAAAATCAACGCCTCGGGTCGCATGGGCAACGCCAAACGGGGCATCGACCTCCTCCTGGAAAAAGACGAAATCAAAATCGCCGAAATTATAAAGAGCCTCGGCGAAATGAACGTCGAGCGCCAAAAACTATGCACCGACATCCACGAGGAAGCCGAACAAATAATAGAACAGAACAACCTCGCCAAAAACAACATCATAATCGTGGCTCGGGCGGAATGGGAGGGCGGTGTCCTCGGCATCGTCGCGGCCCGCCTAACCGATAAATACTCAAAACCTGCGATTGTCCTCTCCAAGGCCGAAAACATCTGGAAAGGCAGTGCCAGGAGTGTCAACGGCATAAACATCGTCCGCCTGTTCACAAAATTCTCCGACTACCTCTCGTCATTCGGCGGCCACTCTCTCGCGGGCGGCCTATCCGTTCCCGTGGACAAATTCGATGAATTCGTCGAACGCGTAACAAAATACATGAACACATGGACACGCGATGACGACGATGCCGCGGTAATGTACGACTTCGACCTCGACCCCGCCGATATAACCCTCGACTTCGTGCGCGAAATCGAAAAGCTGGAACCAACGGGCTGCGAAAACCCGCCACCAATGTTCCTAACAAATATAACCACGACCTCGGTTATGGCCCTCTCAAACTTCCCATCACACATCCGCATCCGCGCGGGCAACATGAACCTCATGTTCTTTGACGGCGCGGCCTTGACTGAAATGCTCACCTCCGACATGCCTAAAAAACTGGTCTTTGAATTCCAAAAACAAGACCAAACGCAAAAGGGCAAAGACACCCAAACGATAAAGGCAATGGTAAAGGGCTTTGTCCCCGTACCCGTAACTGACCGCGATTACGCAATGACTTTGATTGCGGCTCTGCGGGGCGACGCGTCATATCGGGACGAAAAATTGGATAAAATAATAAACGAATTAGTGGTTGACAGAGAAACATTTGTGGAATATTATAAACTAATCAGGCAGTGGCATGGCAAACGCGTGGTCGGTATATATGACCTCTACAAACGCGCTTGCGAGAACAACTCGGGTATCAACCCGTTTCAATTCGTGTTCTGTGCGGTCGTGTTCGCGCAACTGGGTATCCTACGACTGGATAACGGTTACGTGAAAATGGACGAGCGTAAACGAACCGAACTGGAAAAATCCTCGGCCTACCTGTCCGTAACCGGTGACTAAACTCTAAAAGGGAGAAAAATAAATAAATGGAAGAAAAGAAGCCAGAACAAAAGCAGGAACAAAAACAACAACGACCTGCAAATCAAAACAACGGCCAAAACGGCCAACCCCGAAACCGTGAACTGGGGCAACGCACCGCGGGCGCGAAAAACCTCCGCATCGTGTTCCTCGGCGGGGTGGGGGAAATCGGTAAAAACATGACCGCCCTCGAATACGGCGACGACATCATCGTCATCGACGCGGGTATGGGTTTCCCAACAATCGACATGCCGGGCATCGACCTGGTTGTCCAAGACATAACCTACCTCGTCAAAAACAAACACCGTGTCCGTGGATACGTAATCACCCACGCGCACGAAGACCACATCGGCGCGGTACCATACGTACTGAACGAGGTTCCTGCTCCAATATTCGGCTCCCGAATGTCCCTCGCCATGATTGACAACAAACTCCGCGAACACCCGGGGATAAAGGTAAAGGCAACGTCCGTCCGCCCACGCTCGGTTGTGCAAATCGGCAAATTCGGCGTGGAATTCGTACACGTAAACCACAGCCTCTCTGGCTGCTTCGCAATCTCCGTCACAACCCCCGTCGGCGTCGTATTCCACACGGGCGACTTCAAAATTGACTTCACCCCCGTCGACGGAAACGTAATCGACCTGGCCCGCATCGCGGAAATCGGCAAGCGGGGCGTGGCGCTCCTCCTCGCCGAATCAACTAATGTCGAGCGCAAAGGCTTCACCATGTCGGAAACGGTTGTCGGCAAACGCATTGGCGAAATCTTCGACCGCAACACGGATAAACGGATTTTCGTAGCAACCTTCAGCAGCAATATTCATAGGGTCCAACAACTCCTCGACCTGGCGGAAAAACACAAAAGAAAAGTAGCCTTCAGTGGCCGCAGCATGATAAACGTCAGCGACACTGCAATCAAAATCGGCGAAATGACGGCAAAAAAGGATTTGATAATCCCAATTGACCAGGTCGGTAACTACGCGGACAAGGAAATTCTAATAATCCTAACGGGTTCCCAAGGCGAACCATCCTCGGCCCTCGTCCGCATGTCAACGGGCGACTTCAACAAAATCCACCTCGGCACAAACGACACCGTCATCCTCTCATCCTCACCAATACCGGGTAACGAGAGCTCGGTGAACAAAGTCGTCAACAACCTCATCAAACGCGGGGTAGACGTGGTCTACCAATCATTGGCAGAGGTTCATGTATCTGGCCACGCATGTGAAGAAGAACTCAAAATCATCCACAGCCTCCTAAAACCACGCTTCTTCATCCCCGTCCACGGCGAATACAAACACCTCAAATCACACGTCGAACTGGCCCAACGCCTGGGAATGCCCGAACGCCACACCGCAATCGCGGAAATCGGCGACGTCTGGGAACTATCGGTAAACAGTCTCAAGCGCGTGGCCCAGGTTCCTGCGGGCGAACGACTAATAGACGGCAAGGGCAGTGGCACAATGGACTCCAACGTCCTCCGCGACCGAACAATCTTGGCCGAGGAAGGCATTTGTATCATCGGTATCGGCTTCGACCGCGAAACGGGCGTGGTCACATCTGGCCCCGAAATCACAACCCGCGGACTACTGTATATCGAGGAAATGGAACAAATCATCCCCGAACTTCGCCAAACAATCCTCGACGCCGCCGCGAAACACAACCTCTCGGGCGATGACGCAACGACAATCCGAAACACAATACGCCGCGACGTCCAAAACTTCTTCCAAAACGAACGCAAACGCCGCCCAATCGTCGTCACCATGCTCATCGGCAACTAAACACACACACAAAGGGGGCACACCACCCCCTTTTTTGGATAGTAATGCTCTCCAATATCTATATTGTGCGTTGGATAGCATATTATTGTGTCAAGAGGTACAAATGAACGAACTGGAACAATACACCGAAGACCTGCACCAATTATCGACATCAATGCACAGGGCAGAGCAAATCGTTAAAACCCTAGGCCTCTCTCTCAAATCATTAGACGTGGATTTCGACTCGGCATACTGCATGGTCGAATATCTCTGCGGCTATATTGATTGCATGCTTGATAAAAACATCCCAATAAATGTCAGCAACCCCCTTGACCCATAAAAATCCCATGCTACCCTAAACTACAAAGGAGGGTAGTGTGCTTCAAATCAAGATGGAATGCACAGGCCGACGAGGGAACAACAACTTTACGCCGCCGAGGACCAGAAAAAGTGGCCTGTCCAAAAAGCTCTTTTACTGTTGGCTAATGACGGCCCTTTTTCCTCCGCAGGCAAGGAAAGTTAGTTTTCCCTGCAAGGAGGCCCCCCAATTTGTGGACGGTTGCGCTCGTGTTTCCATCAAACCACGGACCACGTGTTATAAATGTGAACATAGTTCACGGATTAATGGAAACCCCCCCCAAGGCCGAACTATTAGGAAAAAATTATTAAGAGGTGTATAGTAGGACTATTATGAAAAGAAAACGTCTATTCGGTCTACGATTTACCGTATTCATCCTGGTTCTCGCTGTCTGCGCCACTGGCTTCATCTGGGCCAACGATGCGGAATACTTTGTAAACACAACAATATTCGGCAACACCCGCACAACAACTGACACCGACAACGTCATCAACTTTGACGGAGGCATGTCAATCCATTTCATAGACGTGGGCCAAGGCGACGCGGCCGTCATCCAATTCGCAAATGGACAAACAATGATGATTGACGCGGGCGACAACAGAAGAACCCAACCCAGAATTAACATCAGCAACTATCTCCAAACCCATATCTTCCCGGGCAACACCCCAAACATAATCGACTACTTCATCGCAACGCACAGCCACGCCGACCACATCGGTGCCGCAAACTACCTCTTCGATAACTACTACATTGGCCACATCGTCCGCCCCCTCTCATTCCACCCAAATGAAATCGCCGCAAACATCCCTGAAACATTCGGCCTAACCGCCCCATTCGTCGTCCACGATACCGTCACCCTTCGCACATTCGGCGAACGCTCACGCGCCCACATCTCCCACGACGGCACCCCCGCAACTGTATCCGTCCCATACGTCGGCAAAATAATCACAATCGGCGATGCCGTGGTCGAATTTTTCTCACCAACCACCCACCGATACACCGCGGCGGGAATAAATCAATTAAGCACAATTTTCACCGTAACATTCGCGGGCCGCACGGTAATGTTCACGGGGGACGCATACGTGGAAAACGAACTCCGTGTCCTCGACACCCTCCCAACAAACATCGACGTACTGGATGTCGGCCACCACGGCAGCACCACCTCAACATCCTACCAATTCCTCCGCCGCATTAATCCGACATATGCAATTATCCAAGTCGGTGCTGGCCCGTCAACGGGCAACACCTACGGCCACCCGCACAACGCGGTCATCAACCGCCTAAACGACCTCGACATAAACATCCTAATGACATCTGAACTGGGGGACATCCTGGTTCAAATCTCCCTCGCTGGCGACCTCGCCGTCGCTGGCATGGTATCAACCTCCGACGTATTCTGGGTCTACTACTGGATGATGGCGGCCGTCACCGCGGTCATATTCTTCATCATCCTGTTCACCGTGGACTTCCTGCCATCAAAAAACACCAACACACGCAACAACGGCCGTAACAACAATCGCAACAACCAACGTCGGAGGTAAAAATGCAAAATCTCCTCGACCTCTACCACCATTGGACACGCGACGGCCTGCGCCGCATAATCTTCTACGGCACAATCCTCGCCCTGGCCTGTGTCGCGGTATCGGCGGCCCTGGGCTGGATAATCCTCTTCGTCGTCGGCGCGGTCGCGGGAACCGTAGCAATGTGTGCCAGCATAATTGACCTCCGCGAAAAACGCGACGACTTCAAAAAAATGATAGAAGAAATGCGCATGGACTCGCTAAAGGCCGCGGTCCTGGAAGACGACATCGAAATCACACCAAAAACCCTGGAAAAATTCGACCCGTTCTCTGATAATGAAAAGGCATATATCAAACGCCGCAAACGCGCCTTCAAATTCGGAATCGTCCTGCGCGTGTTCATGGTTCTAATCATGGTGGTCTTGTTCTGGAATATGATAGTCAATTAAGGTTGACATGCATAACGTAACTGTCTAGACTATATACTAATAACAACAAAAGGAGGAAGGAATAATATGTCAACCAACAGGAGAGGCTGGGCACGCTTTATGGACTTCTTGGCTTACATCGCCATCATTTTCATCGGTATTGCTCTTCTAATTTCGGCAATCTTGAACGAAGGACAATTCACGCGCGCGCTTGAATTGCTTGCTAACATTCTTGCTTACATCGTTGTTGCGTTCTGTGCGTTCTTCTACGCATTCCGCAGCCGCCGTAACCAGGTCTGGTACATCGTCGCGTACTTCGTTGCGATTACACTCATCGTAATCTTCTTGATTCTCCCACTTTTCCAATAATCCGAAAACAAAATCACAAAGCGATGTGCAAACATCGCTTTTTTTGTGATAATATAGTTCTGTATGATTACCTTCGCCCTCGTCATCGCCCTGACTATCGCCCTGGATTTAATTACTAAGGCCGTTTTTACCGATGCCAACATGTCATTCATCCCTGGATTTCTTTCAATCATCTACGTCGAAAACCGCGGCGCGGCATGGTCTTTTTTATACGGTCATGTCGCATTACTCGCAACCGTATCTATCATCATGGTCGCGGGACTTTGCACTTGGTATTGGTGGATACGCCGCTCAACTATACGCGATGGAAAAAAACTACATTGGACTTTTAACATCGGTATCGCACTACTAATCGGCGGTGCTGTCGGAAATCTATACGACCGCATATTCCACGGCCACGTCCGCGACTTTCTATCATTCGACTTTGTCGACTTCCCAATATTCAATCTGGCCGATGTCTTCATAATCTCTGGCATCATCGGAATCCTACTCTGGGTGCTATTCTTTGACAAAAGGGGAAAGGAGGCACAAAATGCGGCTTGACCTATACCTCATGGAAAACTCCGAGACTGATATAACACGCTCACAAATTGCGCGGGGAATACGTGACGGCCGCGTTACCGTTAACGGGATAACGGTGACCAAGGCCGGTACCATCCTCCGCGACACCGACACCGTAAACTTTATCCCCGAACAAACACGCATCACCGACGAACCCGAAAACATCCCGCTCAACGTTGTATTCGCCGACAACCATTTGATGGTAATCAACAAACCGCGCGGTCTGGTCGTACATCCGGGCAATGGTGTATCTGGCGGCACATTACTAAACGCACTCCTGTTTCACCATCCCGAATTACGCAATGTCGCACGTTGCGGCATCGTCCACCGCCTGGACAAAAACACGGCGGGATTAATGGTGATTGCAAAAACACCTGCGGTCGCCCTAAAATTCGCACAAATGTTTGAAACACACGACGTGGCACGAACATACAACGGCATTGTCGAGGGCGCAATACAAACCACCCACGGAACAATCAACCGAAACATCGTTCGCCACCCAATTAACCGCACAATCTACACCGTAACCGACGGCCCGCACGGCCGCACGGCCGTCACACATTGGCGCGCACTCGACAACACCTTAACGCACAAAACAAACGGTCGCCGCTACACATTAATGGAATTCAAACTGGAAACTGGACGCACCCACCAAATCCGCGTGCATTGCAAATCCGCGGGCTGGCCCCTCGTTGGCGACCCCGAATACAACCCAAACGGGGCAATTAAATGCAACGGCCAAATGCTCGAGGCCACGTCTCTGGAATTCCTCCACCCAATCACGGGCAAATCAATGCGCCTCGAAATCGACCACACACCCGAATTCAAAAAGGTATTAGGGGTCTTGCGCTAGATATGATAGAATGGTATTCTGGGCTAAAATCAAAAAGGAGAACGAATGGAAAAAGAAATTAAACGTGGCAAGGGCGAGGTGAACTTTACTTTCACCGTATCGGCGGACGAATGGAAATCGGCTCTAGAGGCGGCGTACAAGGCCGAGGCCGCAAAATACCGTGTCGAGGGCTTCCGCAAAGGCAAGGCCCCACGTGGAGTTATCGAAAAACAATATGGGCCTGTGTTCTTTGAACCAGCACTCACCGACACATTTTATAACGCGTATCGCGAAATGGTAAAGGCCGAAAAAATCGACGTCGTCGGTCGGCCCGAGGTCGACTTTGACGAACTGGATGACGGCGGTATTGTTATACGCGCTCGGGTAGAGGTCGTTCCGCCATTTGAACTTGGTAAATACAAAGGCCACAATGTAAAGAAAACCAAAGCCACGGTCGCCGAAAAAGACGTCGAGGCCTACATGGAACGCATGCGCCAATCACGCGCACGCCAGGTCGAGGCCAAAGAAGGGGCCAAACTCGCAAAAGGCGACATCGCAATAATCGACTTTGTCGGCTCGGTTGACGGGACGGAATTCGCGGGGGGACGGGCTTCTGACTACGAACTTGAAATCGGCTCGGGCTCATTTATCGACACGTTCGAGGACCAACTTGTCGGCAAAAAACTTGGCGAAAACGTTCGCGTCAACGTCAAATTCCCCGACAACTACCACGCATCCGAACTGGCTGGCAAACCCGCACTTTTCGTGGTTGACATCAAAAAAATCATGCAACGGGAAATCCCAACTCTCGACGACCGCTTTGTACGGGAGATTTCTGAATTCGACACCGTCGAGGCATTCCGCAACGACGTCCGCGCACGTCTAACCTCGCAAGCAGAAATGCAAGCAAAAGCCAACGACGAACACGAGGTCGTCAAAACGGTAATCGAGGCGAGCAAATTCACCGCACCTGCTTCATTGGTTGAACGCCAAATCGACGCAATTATCCAAGACATGGAATTCCGCCTAATGCAACAGGGCGTAGGCATCGAAGGCTACCTGCAATACGTCAACAAATCAATGGACGACTTCCGCAATGAACAAAGAAAAAACGCAGACAGCATCGTCCGCACCCGCCTTGTCTTCGACAAAATCCAAGACGCCGAGGGTTTTGAAATTACCGAGGCAGAGATTAAGGCCGAGGCACAAAAAGTCGCCGATGCCGCGGGGCGCAAGGTCGCTGAAATCCTAAAATCACCCGACCGCGTGAACTACATCGAAAACGACCTGATGTATACCAAAATTGTTTCGTTCTTACTTGCAAATAATAAACTGGTTTAATTTGTTCAATTTGCCAACTGGTCTAAATTGACATTATCCGTCAAAGTGATATACTTTTTACTGTGTAGGATAGGGGCACACGTGCCTAGAATATAAAGAGGAGGATTTTCATATGTTGGTGCCAATGGTAATCGACCAAACAGGGAACGGAGAGCGCAGCTACGATATCTACAGCCGCCTGCTCGAAGACCGTGTAGTGTTCTTAAATGGCGAGGTAAACAGTCAAAGCGCAAACCTCGTAATCGCGCAATTAATATTTCTCGAGGCCAAAGACCCCACAAAAGATATCAGTTTGTATATAAACAGTCCCGGCGGATCCGTAACCGACGGTTTGGCGATTTTCGACACGATGAATTACATAAAATGTGATGTGTCGACAATTTGCGTGGGACTCGCCGCATCCATGGGCGCGTTCCTCTTGGCCGCGGGTGCAAAGGGTAAACGATACGCACTTCCAAACAGTGAAATCATGATTCACCAACCACTAGGCGGCGCACGGGGCCAGGCCACGGACATAGCTATCCAGGCCGAACACATCCTAAAACTGAAAAAGAAACTGACGGAAATAATAGCTGAAAACAGCGGCCAAGACTTTGAAAAGGTCGCCGCCGACTGCGAACGTGACTACTACATGTCCGCAAAAGAAGCCATGAAATACGGCCTCGTCGACAAAGTATTCACCAAACGCTAACCCAACGCGCTCGGTCGCCAACGCTGAACCTCGCGCAACCTACTTCAAAAAGGAGACCCATGACAACCCCAAGTTCATTCTGTTCATTCTGCGGGCGCAGTGGCGCCGAGGCAAAAAAACTAATAGGCAGTCCCTCTGGCAAATCCTATATATGCGAGGCCTGTGTTCTAACATGCGGCGAAATAATAAAGGAAGAGCGCAGACGCGGGGGCGAGGCTCCTGACCTCGAACTCCCAACACCCGCACAAATCGCGGCCCGTCTGGACGAGTACATTGTGGGCCAAGCCGACGCTAAAAAGGTTCTCGCCGTCGCCGTCTACAACCACTACAAACGCGTAAATTACAACAGCCAAGCCAAACGCGAGGCTGGCATCAAAATCAAAACCGGCTCCCGTGCCAAACAAACGGACGACGCCGAAATCGAACTGGAAAAATCCAACATCCTCATGATTGGCCCAACCGGTTCTGGTAAAACTCTCTTGGCACGAACCCTAGCTCGGGTTCTCGACGTGCCATTTGCCGTCGCCGACGCAACAACATTGACCGAGGCCGGTTACGTCGGTGAAGACGTCGAAAACATCCTCCTAAAACTTCTCCAAGCCGCCGACTACGATGTCAAACGCGCCGAACGCGGCATCATCTACATCGACGAAATCGATAAAATCGCCAAAAAAGGCGAGAACCGTTCAATCACAAGGGACGTCAGCGGCGAAGGCGTGCAACAGGCCCTCCTGAAAATCATCGAGGGAACCGTGGCCGCCGTCCCACCACAAGGCGGGCGCAAACACCCAAACCAAGAATACATCCAAATCGACACCTCCAACGTCCTCTTCATCGTGGGCGGGGCATTCGTCGGCCTTGAAAAAATCATCCAAACACGCATAGGGGGGGGCAGCATAGGTTTCGGGGCCCAGGTCAAAAAACCAATAACCGAGGGCAGCGAGATTTCAAACGTAAAAGAAGTCGGCCCAACCGACCTCGTCAAATTCGGTCTCATCCCCGAATTCGTCGGCCGTATCCCGATTATCGTGGGGCTCCAAGAACTGGACAAAAAGGCATTGATAAGCATCCTCACAAAACCAAAAAATGCCCTGGTAAAACAATACAAAAAAATGTTCGCCCTCGACAATATTGAATTATTATTTGACGAGGCCAGTATCGAGAGCGTCGCCGACAAAGCCATCGAACTCAAAACTGGTGCCCGCGCCCTGCGAACAATTATGGAAGACTGCATGCTCGACATCATGTACAACGTGCCGTCCGAAAAAAACCTATGCGCAATAACAATCACTTCCGACGTTATCTGCAAATGCGGCAACCCGCAATTCAAATACGCCGAATTAAAAAAGACAACAGCCGAAGACGGGGCAGAATCGACCCCAGAAAAAAAACAAAGGGCAAAAAAGGCTAGTGCATGAGATTGAAAGAGTGAGCATAATTGCGTTCAGACGAGGAAAACAAGGAGGAAATGAGGGAGCGTATTGCTAATACGTGACCGAAATTGACAACGAAGTTTGACGAAGTATCAACGCAATTTTGCCACTCGACTTTGACTTTGGGGGTTAAAGGGATTATAATAACAAATGAGACGCGGAAAACTACACATAGGCTTCCTGGATTCTATCAAAGACCCCGAGGCACTCCTGCGCCACCTGCACGACCTTCGGGGCGAACATGTCGACTACACCTTTATAAAGAGCCTCTATCACCCAAACGGTGAACTTGAATCTGGCGTGGGTATGGCGGGCCACATGGACTTCCGCGGCACCGACGCCTTTTTGATTGCCGACCCAAACCACCACCCCAGTGACGATACCTTCAACACATTCGGAAACAATAATATCAAATCAATTGCCGACAGGGTCGAGGAAATCCGCTCGGGCGCGGACTCCCTCCGCCCGTTCTACGATGCCCAAGGCATCCATAACCCTGGCCCCGTCCGAAAATCTCTTGTCAATATGTACGCGGCATACGGCCGCCAACACAACGATGGTAACGAACGCCCGGGAACATCCATGACTGGCCGCCGAATAATGAAAGACTTCGTCCGCGACGGCTTCTCAAACTTCATCACGGGCGACCTGCATAACGAATCCATCGCCCACGGCCTGCCAATGGAACTGCAAAACGTCATCCCCGCCGACACAATGATGCGGGCCTTTCTAATGGACGCCCCCGAAATGGGCTACGACCTAAACAAAACGGTAATCGTCTCCCCGGACGAGGGCGCGATTGCGCGCTCAAAAATCTACGCCGCCTCACTGGGCGTGGAAATGGCTGGCTACTGTGAAAAGAAACGTAACCACGATGTCGTCGTCAACGGCGCAAAGCGGGTCGAGGAAATGATATACCACTCAATGTCGGGCACAAACCTGCGCGGCAAAACGGTAATCGTCCCCGATGACCTCGCTGGAACAATGGGCACAATGGCCCTGGTGTTTGAAAAACTCCGCGAAATGGGCGCGTCCCATGTCGTCGGAATGGCCGCCCACGGCATCTGCAACGGCAACGGCAAATCTGGCCCCGACGGCACCGCAAACGCATCCACCGTCATGGACGACGCATACAAAAACAAACTCTTCGACAAACAATACTTCACAAACTGGACGTGCATCCCGTCCGCCGTCGCCAACCGCGACTACGTCAACATCGTCGACGCCACCCACCTCACCGCCCGCGCAATAAATTGCGTCCACACAGACGACAGCATGCTCCCATTCTACAAGGCCGAACACGCCGCGGTCCAACAACTAAAATCCGACACCATCCACCGCCGCTAAATATCCACAATCCCCAATAAATAATCTGTCGAAACGCCAAAGAACTTTGCAATCTTGATTAAATTCTCATGGGTGGGCTCGCCACCTTTCTCATATTTTTGATATGAACTCAATTTTATTCCTAGGGCACTTGCCATATAACGTTGCGAGAGCTTCTTCTCGTTACGAAGTTCTTTTATTCGTTCCGCAAATTTACTCACCATCTTATTGACAGCATAAAGCGGTCATATTATACTAATCGAACAGACAGCCATTAGGGGGTCAAAGGGGGATTATGAACAAACGGGACGAATTGCTATATCAACTTGCGGCGATGGAGGCGCAAATAGAATTAATACGGGCATCATTAAAAAATTGCGAATCAATTGCCCATTATCTCCGCATGGAAATTTATGACCTAAAATTGTCAGAAACCCCCTTG